>Ga0213869_10000981_pt1 | contig 21924 bp, 31 predicted proteins | sample PICome_10_FD_160083 | JGI IMG/M metagenome (GOLD analysis project Ga0213869, IMG submission 160083) | Coastal seawater microbial communities near Pivers Island, North Carolina, United States - PICO132 | ecosystem: Environmental > Aquatic > Marine > Coastal | place: USA: North Carolina...
CAACATTCCAAGCAGAACTTAAGAAGCATGGTATTATATTTTGTAGTATCAGCGAAGCAATACAAGAACATTCCGAACTCGTAAAAGAGTATTTAGGTAGTATTATCCCATATAAGGATAACTACTTCGCTTGCCTAAATAGTGCCGTCTTTACCGACGGCACATTCTGTTATATTCCTAAGGGAGTTAAATGCCCTATGGAACTTAACACATACTTCCGCATCAATGCTCGTAATACAGGACAGTTTGAAAGAACACTTATTATAGCAGATGCGGACAGTTATGTCAGTTACCTAGAAGGTTGTACAGCACCAGCATACGATGAGAATACATTACACGCCGCTGTTGTAGAATTAGTAACACACGACAGGGCAGAAATTAAATATTCAACAGTACAAAACTGGTATCCAGGAGACGAAAATGGTGTAGGTGGTGTACTAAACTTTGTAACAAAAAGAGGATTATGTAAAGGTGAAAGCAGTAAAATTAGTTGGACACAGGTTGAGACAGGTAGTGCCGTTACTTGGAAATATCCAAGTTGTATATTACGAGGCGACAATAGTGTTGGTGAGTTCTATAGTGTTGCGGTAACAAAAGGCAAACAACAAGCAGATACAGGAACAAAGATGTTGCATGTTGGTAAGAATACCAAAAGCACCATTATATCCAAAGGTATAAGTTTTGGAGACAGTAGCAACACTTACAGAGGACAAGTTCGCATAGGAAAGAATGCAAGTAGAAGTAGAAACTATACACAATGTGACAGTTTAATGTTAGATAATAGTAGGGCATTGACAATACCGGTAGTTATGCAGTATAATAACAATAGTATTGTAGAGCATGAAGCATCAACAGGAAAGTTATCAGAAGATGCATTATACTATTTACAAAGCAGAGGATTAGATGAGGAAGACGCAGTGAATTGTGTAGTAAATGGTTTCTGCAAAGATGTATTTCAACATTTACCATTAGAGTTTGCCGCTGAGGCAAATAAATTATTAAATGTAACACTAGAAGGAGCAGTTGGATAATGTTAGTAGTACAGGACTTAACAATTAATGTTGATGGCAACACTATTCTAAAACAACTAACATTAGAGTATGGTGCTGGTGTACATATTATTATGGGACCCAATGGTGTAGGAAAAAGTACATTTGCTCATGCTCTTATGGGTAATCCTAACTATCAGGTAGAAGGCGGTGCTACACTTAATAACAAAGACTTATTAGATTTAGAAACACATGAACGAGCCCAAGCAGGGTTGTTTGTTAGTTTTCAAAACCCTACTCCAATAGAAGGACTTAGTAATTTTCAATTCGTTAAACAATGTTTAACAGCAAAAAACGGACCAATATCTATAAAAGATAACTTAGCAAAGTTTAGAGGACTTGCAGAAGATCTAGGATTAGATCCTAGTTGGGATAGGAAACAATTAAATTTAGAAGCAAGTGGCGGTGAAAAAAAGAAAAACGAACTAATACAATTAGATATGTTAGACCCACAAGTTGCAATACTGGATGAACCTGATAGTGGATTAGATGTAGATGCTATAAAAGTATTAGTAGAAAAATTAAATGAATTTGCTAGTAATGAAGGAAAATGTTTAATTATTATAAGTCACTATGCGGAGTTAATTAAGAAGTTGAACCCTAATACATTAACAGTAATGGAAAGGTCTGGGTATGCTAAACAAACAAATAATATAGATGTTGCCTATAATATATTAGAAAACGGATTTGAGGATGAAGGAAGTAAAATATAATCTTACAGATCTTCATTCATTATTAGACATTGGGTTGAGAGACAACAATCTAATCAATAAGAAGTCTCCATTTCATAACATTGCAAAGGAAGTTTATTCTTCATTAAGTAAAAGTGGCGACACATTATCTAATAAGTTTTATAAGAATATGAAGATAGATGTATTGCGTAACCATACGAGTATAACTAATCCTAAAATAAAATCTTTTGATACAGATAATGAAACTAGTCTTATACTAATAGATGATGGCTTTTTACACCAAACAAGTTCTGACTATTTTCCTGGAAAGTATGAGTGTAACTTTTATAATCCTACTTCATCAGGCAATACATTAAAATTGTATCAAGACTTTTTAGAACCAACAGGAAGGATAAGTGACTTAGCATTAATACATTCCACAGGACCTGTAGGCATTAGATATAAAAGCCAAGCAAAGTCTCAAATTACTGTAAAATATGCAGACAGATATAAGGATAACGATTTAAATTGCGTAGTTGCAATTATAGATATAGGTGAAGGAGCCGATATCAGTATTGAAGAAACATTTGAAAACAAAGAAGGATGTAAGATATATAAAATAATCTATTTGGTTAGAGAATATGGTAAACTTAATATTACAAGATATCATGATGAATCCAATAAGGAAAAAGGTCTTAATGTTATAGAATCACAAGTAGTACAATTCCCTAACAGTAAGTTTAATATAGAAACAATAGGTTCAGGGAGTTTATACAATCAGGATTTACTTTATATAGATTCATATAGAAACTGTAAAACAGATGTAAAGGGCAGATTTAATTGTAAGAATGAATCCATTAATAATATAGTTGTTAATGTACACCACAAAGATGTAGAAAGTGAAAGCAATATAGACGTTAAATCTGTATTAGATGATAAATCGTATAGTAGTTTCTTAGGTAATATTATTGTTGATGATGATGCAACAGATGTTAAGGCACACCTTACCAATAAAAATTTATTGTTAAGTGATAAGGCAAGTGCTGTATCAGAACCTCAATTAGATATTAATACCAAAGAAATAGAATGTACACATGGTTGTACAATAAGTAACATAAACGAAAATGACTTATACTATTTAACTAGTAAAGGTATAGATACTTTCCAAGCAACAGAATTATTAAAAGAAGCATTTTTAAAATGAAACAAGACTTTCCAACATTAGCAAACAATCCTGATCTAGTATATTTAGATAGTGCGGCGTCAACACAAACACACCAAAGTGTTTTAGATCGTATGAATAAGTATTATGAACAACAAAGATGTAATGTTAATAGGGGAGACTTTTCTATTAGTCAAGAAGTATCTGCAGATATAGAACTATCCAGAGAGCAGGTAGCAGAACTAATAGGGGCAAGAACAGAACAAATAATGTTTACAGCAGGTGCCACAGAAGGCCTAAACATGATTGCAGAGTGGCATAAAGATGCACCAGTTGTAATTACAACTGAAGCAGAACATACAGCAAATATATTACCTTGGATGGCTCAGGGAAGAACAGTTAAAAATGGAAGACTTGTTGTACTACCTATTACAGAACGTGGAACTATTAATACAGAAGAAGCATGTAAATTATTTGAACAGTATCCTTATGCAATATTGGCCATACATAGTCACAGTAATGTTACTGGTATAGGGACTAACTTTAGAAAACTATGTAAGGCGGCACATGATCAAGGTATAAAAGTTGTAGTTGATGGATGTCAAACTATTGGAACGCATGAGTTTGATCCTTTTACTGTTGACTATGCTGTTTTTAGTGGTCATAAAATGTATGGACCAACAGGTATAGGATTTATGTATAGTAGAATACCTTTTGAACGTTTAAGAAGTGTAAGGTTAGGCGGAGGTGCTGTTAGTCATTATGACTTTGAAGGTAATGTAGAATTTTATGACGGCCCTGCTAAACACGAAGTAGGCACACCAAACATAGCAGGCATATTAGGATTAGGTGTTGCGGCTGAATACATAAAATTTATTGGGTACAATGAAATCACAAGACACTTTAATAAAATTGATTTTGCTATGAGTGATACTGACATTTTTAACATACAAGGATTAAAATTAATTTATCCTAATTACAGACAAAATGGGAGATATGTATACAGTTTTACATGCCATGGCTATCATCCAAGTGACATTAGTGCTCTGTTAGGAATGGATAACATTGCAGTTAGGGTTGGAAAGTTATGTGCTCATCCTATTGTTAATAAAGTGAGTGGAGGGAAAGGAGTACTAAGAGTAAGTCCTGGTATATATAATACAAAAGAAGACTTACAAAAATTATCAGATTCATTATGCAAAGCAGTAGCGAAATTAGTTTAGCAGAGCAAGTACGCCGTAACTTAAAACGAGTTGTAGATCCTGAGATAGGAATCAACATAGTAGACTTAGGTTTAATTTATGACATCAGTGTTAACGAAGAAAACGATGTACAAGTTCTAATGACTCTAACTGCACCTAATTGTCCTTTTGGTGAATTAATTATGATGGAATCAGAATTTGCAGTACGAAGTACAGAAGGTGTAAACATGATAAAGTTGAATCTAACATTTGAGCCCCCTTGGAATCCTGACATTCACGTATCAGACGAAGCCAAATATCAGATGGGCATACTTTAAAGACTAATAAATATAGTTTTATGGGAAACTACCTAAATAGGAGAATATAATGGCAGTTGATATTAGAGTACCACCAGTGGTATTTAAAACAAGACGTGAGATAGACGAAGCACCAGGATTTGAATGGTATGATCTAACATCAAACGAAATGTTTGCAAACAGACGTGTTGCAGTATTTGGACTACCAGGTGCATTTACACCCACATGTTCAAGTACACATGTTCCTACATTTGATGCATACTATGATCAAATCTGTGGACATGGAATAGATGATATCTATTGCATTAGTGTAAACGACACATTTGTTATGAACTCTTGGTTTAAACAATTAGGTGTACAAAACGTTAAACCCGTTCCAGACGGAGCAGGCCTTTTTACTAGAAAAATGGGATTCTTAGTAGACAAAACTAATATAGGTTTTGGTATGAGAAGTTGGAGATACTCAATGATCGTTAACAACGGAGTTGTTGAAATGATTTGGGTAGAACCAGGATTAGATGATAATACTGATGGAGATCCTTTTCAAGTAAGTGATGCTGATACCATGTTAAAATGGTTAGAGCAACAATCAAAAGGCTAACTTAACATAGATATTCGCTTCTGACGTTTCAGTAACAATATAATCGCCCACAGTTTCAAAACCAAATTTGGTATAGGCTGGCAGGGCGGTTTTTCTTGGAATGCTCCATAACATTTCACACCCTTCAACTTTAGCCTGATGTGCTGTCATTAAAAATAACATTTGAGCAACACCTCTTTTTCTATACTCAGGGTTTACCCATATGCCTCTACTACGATATTGCTTGTCAGTGGTTTTGTGCCCTGAATTTACACCTACTAATTTATTATCTAAATAGGCTCCCCAAAAAGTTGCAGGGTAATTAAATATATCCATATCATATTGTTCAGGATTGCCTTCATAAGGCCACGTCATTACACTATGAGTTTCTATTGCACTTGATCTGTTTGGCCATAGATTGTTTTCCCATATTGTTTTAATGGTATTGAAGTCAAGCCGTTCTAGTCTCATATCTATATTTATTGTAGATAAATATGAGCATAGGTAATTACGAAGATTTACAATAGATGCCAAACAAATACAGACTAGAATGGGATAACCAGACAGTAGACTATCCAATAGAGCAATTCAATTGGAAAGATATTTGGCTTACTATTGCACAAGAAAAATATCCACAATTAGAATCTTTTGAACAACTACATATACATTTAGAACAAACTGATATTCCTGAACTTATATACCATTTACAAAAAGCATGTCAACGTAATGATATATTAGAAAAAATAGATGCGTATTATTCTCATATTCTGTATGACAGAACAGATTTAGAATGGATGGTACAACGTACATTTAATATAAGAATTGTAACGCCTAATCAGGAAAACAACGGTAGGTTATTAGGTTTTCATAAAGATTCATGGACAGGAAACGGTCCTGGTATTAAAAATATTTGGACGCCTATAACAGATTCATATGATACTAATTCAATGTATATAATATCCCAAGAAGACTCTAATGTTATATCTAAAACAATAGTAAATGAAACTTTAACAACAGATGCTACACAAAAGTTATGTATGCAAAGTGCTAAACCTCTTAATATTAAACAAGGGCAAACATACTTTTTTGATAGTAACATTATACATGGAAATTTTAACAATATCACAGATCAAACTAGAGTAAGTATGGACGGTAGAATATTATTAAAGGGTGGAACTTTTAATAGGAAGTTACCAGGAGGATACTTTAGATTTTTAGGAGAGAGAAATAAGGAAATAGAATTAAATGATGATAAGGTATGGGTAACTTATGCAGGTTGGAATAGTAAGTACACAAAGGATATTCCTGTTCACTTGCAAAGAATGTTTGTAAATAATTTCTGTGAGCAAAAACAAATAAACATAAACGATTATCAATATGAAAGCGATACATTAGACTGGCAACCTAACTTTGAATCCTATATTTTATCTGAAAGTATAAATGGCATAGTATGTTATAGTGTGTTTGGTCTTCCAGACGATCCTTTTAGAAGAATGAAACTCCTACATGACGCAATTGAATATAAAACAGAACTAGTGTTTGCAAACGAAAACATTATATGTAAAAGTTTAGAAGATATAGAACATATCAAAAGACTATATGAATTTTATATGATGGGCCAGGCATGAGATATCATGTAGTATATGGCAAAGGTGATGTAGTTTACTACACTACAAACTATTCGAATGTGCCTGATAGTTTAAATCCTGAAGAGTTATTTAATATTCCTGATACAGAGGTAATCACATGGCAATTAAACGAATTACCTTTAACATTAAAGTTTATAGATAACTGGAAGAAAACAGTATCAGCAGGATTAAATTATAGAAATAACAATGAGGACTTTATATTTAATTTAGGTTATGACGTTTATAGACAGCCTACAGAAAAACCTATAATGGAATCAAGAGTAAAGATGAATGAGATTATTAATAAAGTTAATAATACCCCTAACATATGGTTCCAATTACCTACAGAACTATTGCTTGATGAAGAAGATATAAACAATGTACATCAAGATAAACTAAATAAACTTCATGATCTATTTGAAAACGAATTGCCTGTAATGTTAGAGATGAGGAACAATGGCACACTACCAACCAATATAGATTACGATGAAATGTATTTGGACTTTCAAACAATTAATATGTTGGTACACTACAACGAAAAAGTATTTCAATATATAGGAGAGGATAGAGAGGACTGTTTAGAAAAACTATCTAAAGCACACCCTCATTATTTTACTGCACTTAAACTAAACTTTGCACCACCGTCAGGAGATCACGATCCAGATTTTTATTGTATTCCTATGCTACCAGAAGATTACGATAATTTTATAGTACACAAACCAAAGGGTTGGTTAGAACTAGACTTTGGTACTGTAGGTAAAGACTTAGTAAGTTGTGCTTGGACTAACGACATAGAACTAGTAAAGAATAATGCATGTTCACAACAAATAGAACATCATCCTTGGGTAGCATATGGTTGGATACATCATCAAGATGACATACATCATAGAAATAATATAGAGGATAGATATGCTGAATGGATAGAGGATAACAATGTAGGAAATTACATTGACTTGAACGATCCTGTATACACACCTGGCCGACATATTATAGGTGAGTGTATAAGTCATGACTTTAATAATCCAAGTGAATTTATAGAAGGAATAATAGAAACAACACCTAAAGTAATAGGTATTTGTATTACAGACGATGACAACAAATCTATATTATAATAAACAAATAGGCAAAAATCTTGTTAGCAGAGAAGATGGTGCTGACGTATGGAATGATGACAATGATGGAACACATACTGATATACATTATGTTTTAAATATTTTAGGTATTAAATACAAATGGACTGACAGTTTAAATGATTCTATACCTGTAGTAAACGTAGGAAGTTTACATCATAGGTCAGATAATTTTAGTAACATTATAAGAAAGTCTGCAAACAAATATAAAAAATGTATTATACTTTCTACACAAGAGCCTTGGCAAAAGGATGTAATTGACAAATACCTTAACTTATATGATAACATATTTTTAATGGATTGTTCAACAAATTTAGAGGATAATCAGTACCACGAACGTTACATGCCTTTTCCTTTTTTATTTGTTAAAATGTTTAGTTTACAACAACAGCAAACACATGTGTTCCCTCATATAGATTATGATAGACAATTTTGTTTATTCAATTGCTTAATGGCAAACTGGCGAGCCGACAAACATATATTATATTCCATATTAGAATATACTTTATCGTTAACAAAGGAAGATAGCGGTAGAGTTTCTCTTGTAGATGAAAACATAGTAACTTACAGAGCCCCTACTTTTGATGTGGGTATAGAACCTGTTTTAAAATATTATAGGGAAATGGATAATGACTTTTGTGACTTTGCTGTCGAGGGTGTGTCTACATTTAAAGATAGATTATTAGATAGAGATGTAGAGTTTAGAAACAATATTAGGGCTCATCCTAGATATGTATATGATGATAGTTGTATCAGTTTAATTTGTGAAAGTATGTCAGGTTCTTCTTTTGAATCAGAATGGGACAATGTTTTTAATCAACCTAAATTAACAAATATAGATTCAAGAGCATACATTACTGAAAAAAGTATACTTCCTATAATGAACAAACATCCTTGGATTACATACGGAGAAGTAGGCTTTCATAATACAATGGAATCCTATGGCATATTACCACATGATGAACTATTTAATTTAGATTGTGATAACCAACCCGATCCTGTAATAAGAGGATTCGAAGTAGTACAAGAGATAATTAAAAACGACTTGGATTATTATAAAGAAATATTATCTGATCCACAATCAGATACAAGGAAAAAGATAGAAAGAAATAACTATGTATTGTTCAATATGAATAGCATATTATGGAAACAATTAAAAACACAAATGGAAACATATTTAACTAAATTTAAGGACCACAATGGCTAAACAACTAGAATTTGATTTTTCACACTTGAGAGCACCAAACAATTCTTACTTAATCGTTACTGCTTTAAGGGACGAACTACCTAACCAATTACCAGAACGAATATTATTTACAGGAGTGGGTAAAGTAAATGCCACTCATAAACTTACAGAATATTTAACACAAAATCCTGATATTAAATGTGTAATAAACTATGGCACAGCAGGTGGTGCCTTTGATGTAACAAAAGGTGATCTAGTAAAATGTACTACATTTTTACAGGGAGATATGGACTGTGGTACTTTAGTAGGTGGCCCTGGTATTACCTTTGGTGATCAAGAAGCAGTATCTAATGTTATTAACTTTGGTACTGACGGAGCCATATGTAGAACACAAGATCAATTCTGCGAGAGTTTAGATGGGTTAGATTTATTTGAACATTTAGTAAATGATAATAAATTTAATTGTATAGACATGGAAGCCTATGCTCTTGCTAAGGTATGTGCAATGATGAACGTGGACTTCCAATGTTACAAATACATTTCTGATGATGCAGATAGTAATGCAGATGAGGATTGGAATAATAATGTATCAAAAGGTGAGGGCAAGTTCTATAAAATATTAAAGAACGAATACTTGTTTGCGAGAGTAAAATGATAACTGTATTTACAATGTGGAGGTCTGCAAGTACCAATTATATAGACCATCTACATAAACTAAATCCAAGTTATATTCAACATGGCGAATTATTTCATGAACAAAATACAAATTTAGAAACAAAAGGTGCTTTAAAACGGTTATCCAAAGAGCAAAAATTTATTATTAAAGTATTCCCATGGCATATGAAAGTTAGGGAGTCTGGATTAACAGAACGTATATTAGAAATTACAGATAGGCCAATATTTTTAATAAGGAAAAATCTAGATGATGCAATACAAAGTTATTACATTGCAAAGTATATGTTTAAGTATGGTATAACTTGGCATGAGGAATGGAGAAAACCTATTAAAGTAGAATACGATAGAGAACTGTATTCTAAATATGTATCAGCATACCAACAAGAAGTATATTGGTTAGCAGATTTATATAATAGTCTAGACAAAAAAGAACTAGTTTGGTCAGAGGATTTTATGCGAGAATCAACAACAAGTAAATATCATAGGCCTGTTGTTTGGGATAGAAATCCAGGGTTCTGTAATATAGATGTTGAAGAATTGTTTTACTGATAATTTACAATAATAGTTGCATTTCCTACTGTACTTGTTCCAGCAGTAATATATACCTTAACAGTATTAGAAGCATCAGTGGCATCTGTATAAACAAAACTAGGACTTACAACATAGGAACCTGCAGTACTAAGATCTAAATAAGAGTCTGGGAACAGTCTATCCGGATCGTTGTCATCACCTACTGACAATACAGTTGTACCATCAAACGCATCTGTTACATCTACTATAATTTGTGTAGGATGAGAACTAGCACTTAAATCACCTAAAGTTACGTTACCACTATTAAATGTAACGTTTGCTCTTAATGTTTGTGAGTCAACACCAGCACCGTCTTTTGTACTTATTAAAGTTAAATGTCCTGTTGATGATGGGTCATCTTGCTTAGCCATATATACGGCATATTCACCGTCACCACCGTCACTAACTTCTATAATATCGCCCTCATTTACATCTGATCTAGCAAATAAGGCTGATAAGTTACTAATACCAACAAAAGTATTTGCAGTTTGTGTTACGTCTGTAGTAACACCAAATGTACCTACATACTTTGCACCAGCGGCATACAATACATTACTTGTACCTGTGCCTATTGCTGTTGGTAGATTAGTTCCAATAAAGTTTAATATACCTGATTGATAATCAAAGTACCATTGGTCATCATTACCTGAACCTGTTTCGAACAACTGTGTTCCGTTTGTTTGAGGATTTGCAGTTCCACTTGGAGCCGCATATACTTTTAACTGATATGTTGCACCAAATGTAGGTGGTATCCAGTTAGTAATGTCTGTTTTCCATGTACGGTTATCTGTAGCAGTACCGTCTTCTACAAATTCTGTAGCACCACTTACTGAATCTAAATAAACATGTACGATACTACTATTAGCACTAGGTATTGTAGCAGGAATACTAGAGTCTTGAGCCCATATTTGCGTAGACTTAATAATAAAGTCTGATGCATTTGCTTCGTTAGGAGCAAATTTATTTGCATTGGTATCGGTTTTCATTTTGCCGAAACCTACCTTTTTCCAAAGTAAATCAACCTTTTGAGTATCTGATATTGCCATTTTATATTCCTATTATGCTTCTATACTTAATGCTGTTAAGGAGTCTCCGTCCTCAAGTTTTATTCTTACTAAAATATTATTACCAAAACTGTTTGTACCGTTTTGATCACCTAATGTTAAAGTAAACGTGTCGTTACTGTAAGTTGTACCATCTACAATTCTATCTCCAGAAGTAAAAGCACATCCGTTGGAGCCGTTACCACCATTACTAGTATCACTACCAGGGGTTCCTGCTCCACCATATGTTTGACCAGCATCAATCCACCCATTAAGACCACTTGCGTCGTCTATATCTGTGCCAGGGGCCGCTACAAAGAAGCCACTTACTTTACCAGTAAGTCTTACTACAAAGTTAGCCATTGCTGATCTTCTAAATGCAAAAGTAAAGTACTGAGCTCCACTTCTGCCTGTGTTCAAGTCTGGACCTGCGGGTAAAATACCTGAACTTAAATCCGTATCAAAGTGTGATAATGTCCCCCAACGAGTAATTGCTTCGCTTGTACCTGCTACAGTTACAGCACCACTCCAGGCATTATCTGTATAGTAGTTTGTTGAACTACTGAATGTTGGGTTATCTGTATTACCACTGAACCCTGTAATTCTTAATCCATCGTCATCATGTGTAGCACCTAAACTATCGCTTACTGCTATAATTTCATTAACACCTGAAGAACTATTTAATGCCTGTACTTTAGTAGCAGTATGCTCTGCATAACTACCATTTCCGTTTACATTATTGATCCTTGCACTTAGTTGTTCTATACCAGTACCACCGTTACTTACATTTACAGTAATTGTACCAATAGTATATTTGTTGCCACTGTCTTTACCTGTATCTGCTATAGGGATACCACTATTTAAATATGTTACAGCACCATCTAATGCTGAATAACTATGTCCAGCAGTAGTTATAACACTACCTGATGTGCCTTCTGAATTTGTTCCGTTTGTAACATCAAAAGGAGTACTATCGTTTTTATATGTTTGTCCAATCCAATTATATAATTGTACGCCGGTTAATGTTAATACTGCATCATTTGTGTAGTAAGGAATACCTGATTCGTATGCAAGTGTTCCAGCACTTGATTGTGCCAATGTTGCACCACTAAAGTCAACAACACCTGTTGATGTCAAGTCGTCTTTAACAAAACTAACAACGTTTGTATTGCCTGTTACGTCATGACTTAGTTTAAAACTATGCGAACCAGTTGGTAAGGTTGTTGATGTAGCAGAAACCCTTGCTTTGAATCCTTTATAAAGTCCTGGTGAGAATGTACTACTTGCAAAACTTGTACTTGCACCTGCAGAAGTAAGAGATTGATAATCACTCTCTGAAGTTATTTCTAAATTACCATTGCTACCTACATCACTACCACTTGATAATGCTATAGTTCCACTGATATCACCGTTGACAACTGCATGTAAATTACCTGCACTTGCATTATATGAGAAACTACTTAGTGTAGCACTATTTGTATCAGTACCAGCACTTGATGATGTAATCCTTGTTACACTTGAACCAACACTTACTGAGTCTTCTGTACTGTTATCAGTATATCCATGTGCTAAGTAAGGACTTGACCCCTGTGAGCTCTCACCAAATGATAATGTTTTACTACTCAATCCACTTGGAGCCGCAATACTTGAATCATAAACTTTTAATTGATCAGTTGCTGTACTGCCTACTTCACCTGGATCTGCTGTACTATGAGCAGTTTGTTGAATTGTAATTGTATATCTACCAGTACCACTGTCTGCAGAATAAGTATGTCCAACCCTTGCTTGACCTACGTCACCGTCTCCACCTGAGGTCACTGACGTATTACCTGAGCCATCGCCCCAGTTAATTTGGTAGGTACAAGTTGCTGAACTTGAATTTGTTGTTGTATTTTCTAAATAAATTGTTTCACCAGCATCTATTTCTCTGGCATCACCTGTTAGTGCTGAACCACCTGAACTTCCAGTATATAATTCAAAGTCTGCTACAGGTGTTGCTGTATATAATGTCACATAACTTGATCTTGTACTTGATGCTGAACTACCTTCTCCTGATCCATTATTATTAAATGCAGTTAAAGTAATGTCATACGGTGAATTAGTATTATCAGTATAAGTATGACTTGGAGTACTATCTGATGTTGCTGTTGTGTTTGAACCATCGCCCCAGTCAATTGTATATCTATTAGCATTTCCTGTTACACTTGTTGTTAATGTAACAGATAATGGATTACCACCACTTAGTGGTGATGCTGTAAAAGAAACATCCTTAACAAATGTATCGTTTCTTACATTCTCTAATGCTTCGTTAAGTGCATCTATACCATCTGATATCTTAGTTGAACTTGTAAGAGTCTGTAATGCTCCGTCGGTATAACTGCTATCAGTTGCCGCTCCTAATTCTAAACTAGCACCATCGTTTCCTGTAGCCTGTGCATCTAATTGTGCCTTTGTTACTAGATCTGATGATGAGACTGCATTTGCGGCCCTTATAACTGTGAGAACATCGCCTTCCGTTGTTACACTCACTACATCAGTATCTGAATCACCTTTAACTTTAGGCCCTTGTTTACCTAATTGTACTTCGGTGCCTACACCAATTAATCCGTAATTTTTTACTTGCGCCACTAGTTACTCCTATGATTATACCAACTTTGTTCTAATGTACACATGTATTTATCATTTTTTTACAATCCATAAAACATTACTTATAAATATGAGTGTGGCTATAAGAAACACAAAACACGAAATACTCAAAGCCTTAATTGAAATACTTGAGGCACCTGAGTGTGGCAAGATTACAACAAAAACGATCGCACAAAAGACCGATGTAACAGAGTCTGCATTATATAAACACTACAGAAACAAGCAGGAAATATTCGAAGCCTTGTTTGTTTATATAGAAACAACTATAGCAGATAAAGTCACTGAAATTAAAGTCAACTCTAACACACCTTTAGAAAGAGTCAAGAACATTTTTTACTTCCTAGTATTATTTGTAGAGAAAAATCCAGGTTTTGCAAGGTTACTGACACGAGAAGCATTATCAGATACTGAACAACCAATTATTGAAAGAGTAAACAAACTGTTTGATGACTTAGAAATAGAGTTCCTTAAACTAACTAACAATAAGATTATGTCTAATTTGTTAATCATACACATACAAGGTATACTATCAGAGTTTATTAGAACAAAGTTCCAGTATGTCCCTTCAAAAGATGTAGACAGCATATTTAATAATATTGCATCACCACTTGACTATCTAGAATAGTTTTGTTATAATAAGGGTATGGAAAAGTATCTTATTATAGGCGATGTTCATGCTGACTTTGGTCCATTCCAAAAAGCAGTTCAGTACGCACAGGATAACGACTTGCACTTAATTAGTGTAGGAGATCTTATTGATGGTGGTCCTGATGGTGCAAAATGCTGTGAAGTTATGTTAGATTTACTTAAACAAGGTAAGGCTAGTATGGTAAAGGGAAATCATGAGCATAAGATTATAAGATATATAGACGGAGCGAATGTAATACTTGGTCCACCTAACATTGTAACTACAGATCAATTTGAGGAAGAGGGCGGAGAGAAGTTTAAAGCAGACTTTGAAGACATTGTTAGAGACTTTTGTCAAGACTTTATACAAATGAAAGATAACATTTTTATTACTCATGCCGGTATGGAACCAGACTTTTGGAGAGCAATAGATCAAGGAGATGTCTTTACAAAGAAAATGCAGAATACTATGATGTTTGGCCAAGCAGACTACAAGAGAACATTTGAACACAAAGGACAACTATATCCTTTTAGAACTTATGACTGGAAGGATTCAGTACCAGCAGGTGTTACATTATTTGTAGGACATGACCCAGCACCTTTAACTGGCAAACCTGACTTTGATAACTTTCAATCTAAGCCATTAGACTTTACAAATCAAAATGGTGGCAGGATAATATGGTTAGATTGTGGTGCCGGTAAAGGCGGAACACTTTGGGGAGTTGTGGTAAATAGTGATGCAGAAGTTAATACTGTAGAAGATTTTATACAATTTTAGAATGATAGACTACACAATAATAGCATTAGTCTTTATGTTTCTTATATACATTTATTTTAGTGATAGAAACAATAGACCAAAACATTAATGGATAAAGTAATTAGAGCAACAATCACAGTAGAGGTTCCTTACAGTAGTGAACTTATGAACTATGGTGACAAACTTAACAAAAAGTTAAAACAAGTTATTGCTGATACTGATTTTATACCACACCAAACACAGGCAGGTGAACTAAAGCCTTGCACTAGACCAGTAGTTAGAGATGAAACTTAGTTATAAAGATTGTGGTAAGATAGGATTTACTTGTAGTACATTTGATTTACTACATGCAGGTCATGTTACAATGTTAGAAGAAGCAAAACATCACTGTGATTATTTAATTGTAGGACTACAAAACGACCCTACTGAAGATAGGCCAGAAAAGAACAAGCCTGTACAAAGTATTGTTGAACGACAAATACAACTGGCCGCAGTTAAATATGTAGATGAAATAGTAATTTATAATACAGAACAAGACTTAATTGATTTATTACTCACATTACCAATAGACGTTAGAGTTTTAGGTGATGAATATAAAAACAAAGACTTCACAGGCAAAGACATTGCCAAGCAACGTGGTAGTAAAATTGTTTTTAATGGGAGAGATCACAGTTTCAGTTCTACAAGTTTAAGGAAGAGAGTAAATCATGCTGAGTCAAACGATTAAAACAGGCTTATTATTATTTGGTGCATTAGTAATTAGTAGATTACTTCCGCTACCTGCGAACAGCGAACCATTATTAGGTTTAGCCGTTCTTACCCCATATTTAACTAAAAACAATCTAGCATTTTTAATGATGCCGGCAGTAATGTTTGTATCAGATATATTTTTAGGCTTTGGTAGTTGGATATGGTTTACATATCCAGCAATAGCACTTGCAACATTTATTAGTAAAACAATATCTAACAAGTATATGTCATTATTAGTGAGTTGGTTAATGTGGCATGTAATGGCAAACACAGGCCAATTGTATACTCCATTTAGTTTAGAAGCATTACTATTTGATATGAGATTCTTATTAAGTGGATTAACCGTCGTAGTATTATACGACATAATGAGTAAAGTATGGCAGACAGCATCAACAGAAGTATAGCAAAAAGTTTAACCTGGAGAATTACTGCAACTATAACAACAATAGCGATCGCTTATTTAATAATAGGCGATGTGTCAACAGCAATGGCTATAGGCGGAATCGAATTTTTTGCAAAAATGTTCATATACTTTTTACATGAAAGACTTTGGGCAAGTATAAAGTGATAGTAATTAATTTCTTTGGCGGACCAGACTCAGGAAAAACAACACAAGCAACAGGATTATTTCATGCTATGAAACGTGATGGTATGAATGTAGAACTTGTGAACGAATTTGCAAAGATGTGTGTTTGGGAAAAGAATATAGAAATACTTGAAGACCAACTATACATTATGGCTAAACAGAACAGAAGTGTGATGAGATTAGAAGGCCAAGTAGACATTTGTATTACTGATAGTCCTATTTTACTTAGTGGAATATATAGAGATGCATATGGTACTCCTAAATACAGCGACCTAATAGACCAATTATCTTTAGAATGTTTTAATAGAAACGACAACATTAACTTTATGATGAAACGTTCTACTAAAAACTATGATGAGACAGGCAGAGCTCAGGGTATAGATGGAGCAATACAAATAGACAATAAACTATATGAAATGTTTAAGAAATACGAAATAAGTTTTAATCATTTAGAACCAGATGAGCACAGTATAGACAACGCATATAGATATGTCAAGAGATGGTTAACAAAGTATGGAATATACCACCCATCAAACACTTGACAAAAACATTAAATTATGTAATAATAAGTAAATTGAGAGAATATTATGTCAGTTAAAAGCACAACACAGATGACCAAGTCAGAATTACTTGAGTTGATAAACGAAAAAAACAGAATTATTGCTGGATTAAATACCAAAATAGATGAATTGGAAGGTATGGCAGTAGCCAGTAGAGCAGTTCCAGTAGATGCAGATACAAGCAGACTAATATCATCTATGAATGCAAGGATAAATGCATTAGAGGAAAAACTGAATGGCTAAATTACACAAAGTTTTTGTTTACGGTACACTAAAAAGTGGGGGAGACATCAGAGGTCTTAACCAATTTGGAGAAGGTGCTACCATTGTAGGTAAAGCAAAAACAACATACCCTGACTACACAATGGCAGATCTTGGTGCATTTCCAGGAGTATTCCGTACTGGAACAAAATACATACAGGGAGAAGTCTGGGAAGTAGACGACGATGTCATGGAGCAACTTGATGCAATAGAAGGTTATCCAGACTTTTACAATAGAGTACCTACAGAAACATCTCAAGGAAAGGCATGGATGTATTATTTAGATGCTAAACAGTACGGCAGTTTTTATGCAGACGACACTAAATCAGATAACATTACAGAGGTTGATAACACTCTAATATGGAACCTATAACCCTACTTACCCTTTTATTTACAAAACATATTTTAGCAGATTACTTTTTACAAAGATCATGGATGTTCCCAGACAAAGGAATATATGGTGCTTGGGGAGGAGTTGCTCATGCTAAAATACATGGTTTATTTACATTTTTAATACTATTATTGTTTATACCTCCTGTACCAGCATTAGTTTTTGGTGCATTAGATAGTTTAATACATTATCACATAGATTATGTAAAGCAACATGTTTGGAAAAGCAAAAAACTAACGTCAATGGACAATTTATATTGGATGATACACGGTGTTGACCAGTTTTTACACTTCTTAACTTATGTATTAATTGTATTTTTATCCATTTAATATAAACATAGCATTTAATTTTAATAAATATGAGTATGGTAGACAAGGCAACAATATTAAGATACAACAGAGAACCTGAAATATCACCTTGGTTTGAGGAACAGTTTTGGCACTTGAACGATGACGGTGTCTATCATAATAACATAGAACAAATAAAAGATAAACTAGTAGAAGATTTAAAAGCCTATAGAGAAGAATGGAATTTAGAAAACATTTTCATAGGTATGAGTGGTGGTATTGATAGTGCCGTAACCGGAGCATTGTTTAAAGAAGCAGGCTGGAATGTTACAGGCGTAACTATGCCAATACATCAAGTGGTTGCAGAAACAGACAGAGGACGTGAGGCATGTGAACGATTAGGCTTTAATCATATACATGCAGACCTTACAGAAGGGTATGAACTATTTAGGTTCAACAGTTTAGGATTACTAGACCAATTGGCTAAACAAGCACCACAAGGTGTAGATTTAAGTTCACATGACAGAGATACAAGAGTTAGATTAGGAAATGTTAGAGCCAGAATGAGGATGATTACCTTATATAATTTGGCTAGCCTTAATAAAGGCATAGTAGGTAGTACAGATAATTTTAGTGAGTTGGCGGCAGGGTTTTGGACGTTACACGGTGACGTAGGAGATGTTGCACCAATACAATCATTAACAAAAAGTTGGGAAGTCCCTGCACTTGCAGAAGTGTTAGGTGTTCCTGACTCAATAGTTTCCGCTAAACCAACAGATGGGTTAGGTGTAGCGAATGGTGACGAGGACCAGTTTGGTTTTAGTTACTTAGAGTTCGATATTGCGATGTTCTCATTATTTAAGAACAACGACTTAGAACCGGAAAATGAGAAGGATAAAGCCATTGTTGAAAGTGTTAAGCAACGTTTAGCATCTACAATATATAAAAGGTTTAATCCGCTAAACCTTCCACACCCATTGGATGAGGATAGATATTCTCATTTGGAAAAACTTGATAACTACCTGAGGAGGTTCTAACCATGGATAATGGAATCATTGGAATAGTTGTTTTGGTTGCAATAGGTGGCTTTGTAGTCTGGAAAATGTTCTTCAATAAAGAAGAAAGTGCTCCAGTTGTTGCAAAAGCACCTGCACCGGCTCCTGCTGTTAAAAAAGCAGAACCTAAGGCTGTAGCAGTTAAAGAAAAGGTCAAAGTACCTACTAAAACTGTTCTTAGCAAAATGACTAAAAAAGAGTTAGATCAACTTGCAAAAGTAGACTTTGGTGTCACATTAGATGCTAGACAAACTAAAGACAAGATGATCGCCGCTTTACAAAAAGAAGTTAAAGCACAAAACAAATAATTAAATTTAATTATTCAGAAGGAGGCTTAGGCCTCCTTTTTTGTCGCTAAATATTACTGTGAAAGATTTTGTAATTATAGATAATTTTTTTAATGAAGATATATTAAACGAATTAAAGTATTATTCTGGCATAAAACATACTGATAAACAGGATGTTGGAGACTGGAAAGACCTCACACCTGATACTAAATTAATATTCCAAGAAGAATTATGTGTAAATTCACGTTTATTATTGTGTGATTATATATTTAATAAACCAAACACACCTTTATATAAAAATAAATTAATTAAAAAAGCCAAAGCAGGCATATATAAAATAATATCTGGTGCTAAATTAGACGAACATAAAGATAATTGTTTTATTTCCCTTACAGTATTTCTATCAGAAGACTGGAAGGACGAACAGGGAGGACATTTTTATTATATTAATTCAGATAATAAAAAAATAATAGTTAAAAATTGTTTTAATACAGCAATAATATTTGTAAGTGATGAGGATAATTTAGATAATTCTTTTAATTATACACATGGATTTACAGAAATTACTGGAAATAGTATTAGATATACCCTACAATTATTTGTAAAATAACACAAAAAAACACTTGACAATATGTATTTTTTTGCTATACTAGTATAGTAAATAAGAAAAAGGGAGCAATATGTATTTAATTATTAACACACAAAACAATAGTAAATTTAAAGAGCCTACTCGTAAATCTTGGAGAGGTTATTCTTATAAAACTAAAGCCGCCGCAACAGCAGGTATTACTAGAACTAAAAAGTATTACCAAAATGCTATTGATGATGTCAATAAAGTAATTGCTGAGGGCAAGCCTTACTATCATTCAAGATGGTCTAATCAATATGAAGAGGCTACTCAAGATCAAACAGAATATAGAAGTATAGACTGGAGATTAGTTGCTAATGGTGAAACATTAGAAGTAGTTGCTGAGTGTGACTATGTAGAGCCAATGATTACTAGAACAGGTAAAAGTCCTTATGATGGACATGAGTTTACTTGCACACTTCCACAAAGCCAAGTTGGTACACATATGGACCCACTTTGTGAATCACATTATACTAGATAAGGAGTAGTTATGTCAAATAGTACCCTAGTAACACGTCAGAGACAGCCTGTAAGCACTTTAACACACTCAACTAAGCAAGTAGCACGTCATTTTTTAGCATGGCGTAAGGCACAAAAGGCTAAGTTGGATGCCAAATTAGGACACAACGGAGGTCCATCTCTAGATTAATATGAGAAGGAAACCAATTCCTAATCCCCCTTCCCCACCAACTAGACAAGAGATATGGAAAAGTTTAGAAGGTGGGGAAATTACCATCAGTAAGATCAAATACAATTTAACTAATACTCAATCAGTTAGAGAATGGATATATGAAATAGGCATTCAACCAGACGCCTATCTATTTAAAAGAGGATTCACCTCAGACACAATAATAATTCGCTTTAAGAATCCAGAAGATCTAGTATTCCTTAAATTATCCTTATAAAAAGGTTGACAAATATTAATTTGATGCTATACTTGTTTATAAGTTGTAGAATAATTCTACATTTAATTAAATTAGTAAAAAATAGAGAGGCATATATGCAAACTACTACTAAAGAAAGCAAAGTGTTAAATGCACTACAAAGCGGCAGAACTTTAAGTTCAGCACAAATCAGAGCACAATTTGGTGCTGGTAACCCACAAGCAGTGATTCAATCACTAAGATTTAAAGGTTATCCTATCTACCTAAACGTATCAACAGATACTAAAGGCAGAAGCAGAAATGTATACAGACTTGGAACACCTTCAAGAGCTGTTATCGCCGCTGGGTACAAAGCATTAGCAACTTCTTAATTAGAGGCTAATTATTAAAAGGGCATTTAGGTGCCCTTTTTTTATGAATAAAGGTTGACAAGAAGTGTTATTGTGCTATACTATATATTGTAATGGAGAAACATATGACAGAATTAACTAAAGCACACAAACTATACTTGACACATAGACCCACAGACATTCCTGAAACAGTATCAGTGACGTCCAGAGAAGCTCTATGGCTTGAACAAGGCATGGGACTTATTCCAACTAACTCCACAGTTAGTCAGCAAATGGACCTATTAGATCGTGCATTAGACAGTATTGAACACCGTACAGGAATTAATTATGGTGAACAGGAATACGATATAGATAAGTTAGTAAAATATCAACCAATTATGAGACCAGTTACCGCAGTATCTGGACATATGAGTAACGATTCTACTAGGGGAGGTAGATAATATGGGTATTAAAACAATTCATTTAAAAGAGACACGTGAAATACACGGTGGTATTCAGAAAATATATCAATTTCCAAATGGTTATGGTGCAAGTGTTATTAAACATAAGGGCTCTTATGGATACGATTTGGATAAATGGGAAATTGCACCACTGGGTCAAGAGTCAGAGTTTATTGGTCAATCAGTATTGGAATGGTATGATGATGTTAAAGGGTATTTAAAT
>Ga0213869_10000983_pt1 | contig 21922 bp, 19 predicted proteins | sample PICome_10_FD_160083 | JGI IMG/M metagenome (GOLD analysis project Ga0213869, IMG submission 160083) | Coastal seawater microbial communities near Pivers Island, North Carolina, United States - PICO132 | ecosystem: Environmental > Aquatic > Marine > Coastal | place: USA: North Carolina...
CAGCGCTTGGCGTTCGGCCCTAAGTGCCAAAGTGGCGCAAGATATGGGGCTGGCACCGGTGGCCCATATTGCTGGCGGCTTTACCGCATGGCTCAAAGCCGATGGACCCGTTGAGACACTGCCAGAAAAATAGCACCCGAGCACTTGGGGAAACAAAAGAGGTTTCATGCAAAATTCACCGTCTCCTGAAGAATTACACGCCTTTGATCGGGAGCATTTCTTGCACCCATGGCATGATATGAACGCGTGGCGTGGTTATGATAACATGTTGGTGCAGGAAGCACAGGGCATCTATCTTTACGATGAAACCGGCAAAAGATTTATAGACGGTCCCGGCGGCATGTGGTGCGTACAGATCGGCTATGGTCAAGCAGAGATGGCTGAGGCAATCGCAGCCCAAGTGCTGGAAATGCCCTATGCCTCACCCTTTACCAATGTGACCCAACCTGGCGCGATGCTGGCCAAGAAATTGGCCGATTTTGCGCCGGGAGATTTGAACAATGTGTTCTTCACCACAGGCGGCTCCACAGCAGTCGATACCGCTTTGCGGGCGATGCAGTTTATGAACAATAGCCTTAGACGACCCGAAAAGAAGATGATCCTAGCTCGAGAGAAAGGTTATCACGGCTCGACTTATCTGGCAGCATCCGTGAGCGGAAAAGAGCGGGATGTCACCAAATTCGATGTCGAAAGTCGCTTGGTGCATTTCCTACCCAATGTGAATCCCTATCTGCGCCCCGATGAAATGAGTGTCGCGCAATGGTGCGATGCCAAAGTGAGGGATCTTGAAGAGGCTATTGCCCAGCTTGGGGCCGAAAATATTGGCGCGTTCATTGCCGAACCTATTTTGAGCTCAGGCGGAGTGATTGTTCCGCCAGAGGGCTATCATAAACGCACCTTCGATATCTGCCGCGCCCATGATATTTTGTATATCTCTGACGAGGTGGTCACTGGCTTCGGACGGCTCGGTCATTGGTTTTCCTCCGAAGCTGTATTTGGAATTCAGCCCGACATCATCACCTGCGCCAAAGGCTTGACCTCCGGCTATTTGCCCTTGGGCGCCTGTATTATTTCTGACCGCATGATGAAGCGGATGACCCATCGCGGTGACGTCTTATTCTCCAACGGCTATACCTATTCGGGCCACCCGGTAAGCTGTGCCGCAGCCTTGAAAAATATAGAAATTTTGGAGCGCCACAATGTATTGGCACACGTGCGCGATATCGCCCCCTATTTCCAAGAGCGGCTCGCGCGGTTGGCGCGCTACCCAATCATTGGTGACGCCCGGGGCGCCGGTTTGATCGGGTGCATAGAAGCGCGGCTGAGCAAGGATGGCTCGCGGCTTGAAGATGAACGCAAAATCGGCGCGATGATTGATGAGGCGTGCCATGACCGCGGGTTGATTGTACGGCCCTTGATCAACATGTGCGTGTTTTCGCCGCCGCTCATAATCAGCAAAAATCAGGTGAATAATTTATTTGACATTCTCGAGCAGGCCATTGAAACTGTTTGTGAAAATTTTGATCTGCCCCTGTGATCCTGATCTGGTCATGTAACTCACAGGGATGTATTTTAGCTCTTAATCCATAAACAAAATAAGAGTCATTATTTGACTTGAAAAGCATTAAAAAAATCGTATAACCGAAAAAAGTTTCCGATAGTGGAAAAATGTTCAAGAACGGGAAAATATCATGAGCGATACACCCAAACGCACAGCATTATATGATCTTCACTGTGCCTTAGGCGGCAAAATGGTTGACTTCGCGGGATGGGAAATGCCCGTGCAGTATCCTATGGGAATTTTGGGTGAGCATCAGCACTGCCGCAAAAAAGCCGCAGTATTTGACGTGAGCCACATGGGGCAAGTCCTGTTGCATGGCCCCAATGCCGCCGAAAAATTGGAAGCCTTGGTTCCAGCCGCTTTGAGCACATTGCCCGTAGGCAAGGCACGCTACACATTCTTCACCAACGAGACGGGCGGCATCATGGATGACCTGATCGTATCGAATGCGGGGGATCATTTGTTCTTGGTGGTCAATGCCGCCATGCGCGCTCAAGATATCCCGCATCTGAAAGCCCATCTAAAAGACATTGAGGTCACAGAAATTTTCGACCGTTCCCTCATTGCGGTGCAAGGCCCCTCAGCGCAGGATGTGGTGGCCGGGCATTGCCCACAGGCGGCTGAATTGAACTTTATGCAGACTTGTGAGGCGCTGATCGATGGTACGCTCTGCCGAATTTCACGCTTGGGCTACACCGGCGAAGATGGATATGAAATTTGCATTCCAGAAGCCGGTGCCGAACGGATTACACGGTTGATGCTGGATCATCCAGACTGCGCCCCGGCCGGACTTGGTGCCCGAGATAGCCTGCGTCTCGAAGCGGGATTGTGCTTATACGGCAATGATATAACACCTGATACGTCCCCTACTGAAGCCGGTCTGAACTGGGCCATTCAAAAACGTCGCCGCGAAGAAGGCGGTTTTCCCGGTGCGACGCGTATCATGGCAGAGTTGGAACATGGCGCGGCGCGCAAATTGGTCGGCATCATGCCGCAGGGCCGCGCCCCAGCCCGCGCAGGGGTCGAAATTCACAACCTGTCCGGCAACGCCATCGGCGAGATCACTTCAGGTGGTTTCGGCCCAACCGTCCAAGCTCCGGTTGCTATGGGCTATATAGAGGCCGATCACAGCGCGCCGGGTCAAGAGCTGCACCTGATCATTCGCGGCAAGCCGCAGCCGGCCACGGTCTGCGCTCTGCCATTCGTTCCACAAAACTACAAACGCTAAACGGGAGACCCAAATGACGACGTATTACTCCGAAGAACACGAATGGATCACAGTGGAAGGCGACACTGCCACCATCGGCATTACAACCCATGCCGCAGAGCAATTGGGCGATATCGTCTTTGTAGACCAGAAAGAGGAAGGCGATGAGTTTGAAAGCGGCGATGAAATCGGTGTGATTGAATCGGTTAAAGCGGCCTCTGAAATCTTCGCCCCAGTGGACGGGGACATCATTGCGGCCAACGAGCTTTTGCAAAGCAACCCAGCCGCCTTAAACGAAAATCCCGAAGCAGATGCCTGGATTTACAAAGTCAAACTCTCCGATCCTGCCCAGCTCGAAGGGCTGATGGATTTGGCCGGTTACAAGACTTTCATCGCTTAACCAGCCACAGACTTAATCGCTGAACCACAGACTAAAAGCGGAGCTACGCGCATGCCTTTTGAACTGACCACTTATGAAGCCTATGATTTCGCCAACCGTCGACACATCGGCCCATCGCCGTCTGAGATGGAAGAGATGCTGCGCACCATTGGATTTGATAGCCTGGATGCATTGATCGATGCGACCGTGCCACAGGCCATCCGTCAAACAGCTCCGCTAGACTTTGGCCCGGCGATGTCCGAGCGCGATGCGCTGCATCACATGAAACAAGTGGCCAGCAAAAACCAAGTCCTGACCTCGCTGATTGGTCAGGGCTATCACGGCACCACCACCCCAGCACCGATCCTGCGCAATATCTTGGAAAACCCCGCTTGGTACACCGCCTACACCCCCTATCAGCCAGAAATCTCGCAAGGGCGGCTTGAAGCTTTGCTGAATTACCAAACGATGGTGAGCGATCTTACCGGGCTGGATATTGCCAACGCCTCCTTGCTCGATGAAAGCACAGCGGCCGCAGAGGCGATGACTATGGCCATCCGCTCTGCCAAATCAAAATCACAAACTTTCTTTGTCGATAAGAACTGCCATCCGCAAAATATTGCGGTGATTCAAACCCGTGCGGAACCTTTGGGGATCGAGATTGTTGTGGGTTGCCCAGACGATTTGGACGCAAGCGCCGTTTTTGGCGCCATCTTCCAATATCCTGGCACCTATGGGCATGTGCGCGACTTCACATCCCAAATTGAGGCCCTGCATGCGCACAAAGCCTTGGCTATTGTTGCAGCCGATCCGCTGTCTCTGGCACTGCTCAAAAGCCCTGGTGAGATGGGCGCGGATATCGCCATTGGCTCCACTCAGCGCTTTGGCGTGCCCATGGGCTATGGCGGACCGCATGCGGCTTATATGGCGACGCGGGATGCCTTCAAGCGTTCAATGCCCGGCCGGATCATCGGCGTCTCAGTGGACAGCCGCGGCAATAAGGCGCTGCGCCTGGCGCTACAAACCCGTGAACAGCACATTCGGCGCGAGAAAGCCAACTCGAATGTTTGCACCGCGCAAGCGCTCTTGGCGGTGATCGCCTCTATGTATGCGGTCTATCATGGGCCGGACGGTATAAAAGCCATTGCACAATCGGTACACCGCAAGACAAGCCGCCTCGCCAAAGGGCTTGAGTCCTTAGGCTTTGATGTGCAACCTGAGGTCTTCTTTGACACGATCACCGTACATGTTGGTAACCTCCAAGGGGTGATCCTACAGGCCGCCGTAGCCAATGGAATCAACCTGCGCAAGATTGACGCGGACCGTGTCGGCATCAGCCTTGATGAGCAAACACGCCCAGAAACCATCGAGGCAGTGTGGCGCGCCTTTGGTGGCGATCTGAAAGATGACAGCAAGGTCAATCGGGCTTATCGCCTGCCAGATTCCATGCTGCGCGAAAGCGCCTATCTCACCCATCCCATTTTCCACCTCAACCGCGCCGAAGCAGAGATCACCCGCTACATGCGCCGGCTAGCAGACCACGATTTGGCACTGGATCGGGCTATGATCCCACTGGGCAGCTGCACGATGAAGCTCAACGCCACTATAGAGATGATCCCGGTGACTTGGCCAGAATTTGCCAATTTGCACCCATTTGTGCCTGTCGATCAAGCGCGCGGCTATCATGAGATGTTTGTGGATTTAAATACTAAGCTTTGCAACATAACTGGCTATGATGCCATCAGCCAGCAGCCCAATTCGGGCGCGCAGGGTGAATATGCAGGCCTGTTGACCATCCGAAAATACCATGCGGCCAATGGGCAAGCGCATCGGAATGTTTGTTTGATCCCCACATCCGCCCATGGAACCAACCCAGCCTCCGCACAAATGGTTGGCTATAAGGTCGTTGTCGTGGGATCAGATGCTGACGGCAATATCGATGTCGCCGATTTCCGTGCCAAAGCAGAGCTGCACAGCGGCGCCCTGGCCGCCTGTATGATTACCTATCCCTCGACACATGGGGTGTTCGAGGAAACCGTGCAAGAAGTCTGCAAGATCACCCATGATCACGGCGGTCAGGTCTATATCGATGGGGCCAATATGAACGCTATGGTTGGCCTGTCGCGACCTAGCGATATTGGCGGTGATGTCTCACACCTCAATCTGCACAAGACTTTCTGCATTCCCCATGGCGGGGGCGGGCCAGGCATGGGTCCGATTGGTGTAAAGGCCCATTTGGCCGCGCATTTGCCAGGCCATCCGGAATATGGAAGCAACGTTGGACCGGTCTCCGCAGCACCTTTCGGCTCACCATCCATCCTACCGGTCAGCTGGGCCTATATCCTGCTGATGGGCGGCGCCGGCCTCACGCAAGCGACAAAAGTGGCTATTTTAAACGCCAATTATATTGCCGCGCGTCTCGAAGGTGCGTTTGAGATTCTCTACACCTCCAAAACGGGGCGCGTGGCGCATGAATGTATCATCGACACAAGACCCCTCAATGAGGCAGCGGATGTCACAGTAGATGACTGCGCCAAACGCCTTATGGACAGCGGTTTTCATGCGCCGACAATGAGCTGGCCTGTCGCGGGCACCTTGATGGTCGAGCCCACTGAGTCCGAGCCTAAGGCCGAATTGGATCGCTTCTGTGACGCTATGATCTCGATCAGAGCAGAGGCGCAGGACATTATTGATGGCAAAATGGATCGCATCAATAACCCTCTGAAAAACGCGCCACATACGGTGACGGATTTGATCAAAACCTGGGACCGGCCCTATAGCCGTGAACAGGCTTGCTATCCTGCGGGCGCTATGCGGGGCGACAAATATTGGGTGCCCGTAAACCGTGTGGATAATGTGCACGGCGATCGCCACCTGATTTGCACCTGCCCCCCTTTGGAAGCCTATGAAGAGGCCTGATAGCGGGCCGGGTCAAAGGCAGACAGATCTGCATTGCTGGGTTGATTGCTGACCATATCAGCAATCAACCGCCCTGTTTTCGGTCCAGCCGTCAGCCCGATATGCTGGTGACCAAAAGCCATATGGCCATTGTCTATGGCGCGGGCAGGCCCAATGAGCGGTAGGCTGTCTGTCGTGGCCGGCCTACGCCCCATCCAGTCGCTCATGTGATCGTAAGCCAAGTCAGGAAACAGCGCTGCAATCTTTCGCTTGATGAACTGTACTGGCCCATCCTGCGCCGCCGCCTCGGTGCTGGCAAATTCCACCACCCCCGCACATCGGATGCGCCCCTCCATGGGGGTCACAACAAATTTGCCGGCAGCCACCATCATAGGCGCTTTGGGCATGGCGCTGGGATTATGCAGCTCAATGTGGTAGCCGCGCTCGCTCTCCAAGGCCAAGCGTTTGATCCCAAGCTTTTTTGCCATCTTGCCCGACCAAGCCCCCATGGCCAGAATGATATGATCGCCCGTGATCCGACCCTGATCTGTGATTAAGGCCTTGTAGGCTCCATCCTGCAGCTCGATATCTTCAATTCTGGCCGCAAGTATCGTGCCGCCTACCGCTTGAAAATGCGCCAGAAGCGCGGCCAGATAGGCCCCCGGATCTGAAATACGGCCACTGTTCTTATAACACACAACTTTGGCAAATTGCCCGCAGTAGAGCGGATCTCTGACCGCATAAGCCGACCCATCGAGCTCCTCAATCTCATAGCCATGCGCCCGGCGCAGCACACGGCCTGGCTCATCTGCGAGGTAACTCGTCTCTGTGGCGTAACCAAAACAGAAATCCTCGTCACTGATAAAGCGCTCTGCTCCAGTTCCCTCGGCCAAAGATTGATGCTGGGCATGGCTATCGGACAAGAGATAAGACAGGGAGCGGGCGCAATGTGCCACATGATCTGCGCGCGCAAAGCTGAGATATTTCGCCAAAAAAGGCATCAGGCGAGGCAGATAGCGCCATTGTAAAAATAACGGTTCATCCCGGCTAAACACCATTTTTGGCAGCTTTTGCACCAATCCAGGCACTGGCACCGGCAGGATCGCACCCGCGGCCAGAACGCCCGCATTGCCATAGCTGGTGCGCAACGCCCCATCCATACGATCTACAAGCGTGACCTCATGCCCCGCCCGTTGCAACCAAATTGCCGAAGAAACTCCAACGATGCCGGCGCCGGCAATCACAACATGAACCATGGGTTTTACCTTCATTTCTACAAGGCGAAAGCCGCAAGACCGCCCTTCGCAAACGCCCCGCCGCAAGTCATATCGAATAGAATTCTTGAAGCAAACAAAAAGCTGGTCTAAAGTTTTTTTACGGCGGTTTGCCGACAAGGAGATACATTATGAACCTGAAAAAAATACTGCTGGCCACCACGGCCGCAACACTTGTCAGTGGTGCCGCGACAGCCGCCGATGACGGATTGGTTGTACTCGATTGGTCTGGCTATGAAGACGAGGGCTTCTTCCAAAAGTATGTCGAAAAGCATGGCGGTGCCCCAACATACTCCTTCTTTGGTGAAGAAGAGGAAGCTTTCCAAAAACTGCGTGCGGGTTTCAGAGCGGATGTCTCACACCCTTGCAGCCAATCTGTGTCAAAATGGTTAGAAGCCGGCCTGCTCGAGCCGCTTGACACCTCACGGATTGACCTATGGGATGATGTGAACATGGAGATGAAAGAAGCCTTCAAATTTGACGGCGGGTATTATCTTCTGCCGATGGATTGGGGCACGACAGCTTTGACCTATCGCACAGATATGGTTGACATGGCAAAAATGGACAGCCTCGCGGTTTTCCTTGATCCCGCCTATGCTGGCCGGATTGCACTGCCAGACAATGTCGATGACATCTACGCCTTGGGCTATTTGGCCAATGGTGTCACCGATTGGACCAAAGCCACCGACGCCGATTTTGAAGCCGCCTCTGCCTGGCTGCGTCAAGCGCATCAAAATGTGCGGGCCTATTGGGCCGATGGCGCGGAATTGGCGCAATTGATGGGCAGCGGTGAGGTTGTTGTCTCTTGGGCCTGGAGCGAAACGCCTGCCACCATGGCCGCCGAGGGCCTGCCGGTTGAAGCCAACCGCTCGACAAAAGAGGGCTCTTCAAGCTGGTTCTGTGGCTATGTGAATTTGGCAAATGGACCCAATCCAGAAGACAAAATGTATGATTTCTTCAATGCATGGATGGACCCCGGCTCAGCAGATTATATCGTGTCGGAATGGGGCTATGGCCACGGCAACCAAACCGCCATGACAGCCATTGGCGCCGAAGGCTTGGCAGAAGCAGGCCTTGGCCCTGTGGATGTGCCCGTCCTGGCACAGGTCCCAATGAACCAAGCATTGCGCGAAAAAATGATCGCAGAATTCGAGAAGATCAAAGCCGGTTTCTAATCCAGACCGTAAGCCATACGAAAATAAAAAGAGCGCCCCTTTGGGCGCTCTTTTTATTTAAAGAGACCTTTGCAAAACGTTCCCCAAAGATCGAAAGACGGCTAGACCCACTAAGGGAGAGATGATCAATCTTTAATCCTTTGTGACTCCGATGCCCGAAATGCGACAGGACCGTTGTACTACAATCACAGCAGGCCCACTTTCAAATCACTGCAACAAAAGCAGCGAAACCGGGCTCCATCCCACCCGGGCCGTGTCGCCCGCGGCCAGCACCTTGCGGCCCGCAGTATTGCGCATCGTCACAGTCACCGGCGCATCCTTTTGCGGCAGCTTCACGTCATAATAGGTCATATCACCGTAGTAGAAGACCTCCGACACCATAGCTTCAATTTCACGCTCAGCGGTTCGCCCCTCGGCCAGAATGGTCAACATTTCCGGACGTATGCCGACAGACTGGCAGCCCTCAACCCCTCCCGGAGCTTGGGACAGAGGCAATGTGACTGTGCCAAAAGATTGTACATCCACCTCGACCGTCTCACCCGACATGCTTAGGACTTCGGCATCAAAAAAATTCATCATACCAATAAAATTGCCCACCCGCCGCGAGCTGGGCTTGCCATAAAGCGTTTGCGGCGTGGCCACTTGGGCGATTTTGCCGTCAAACATGACCGCAATCCGGTCAGACATGGTGAGCGCCTCTTCTTGGTCATGGGTTACGAGAACAAAGGTGATGCCAACCGCCCGTTGCAGCCGCCGCAATTCTGATTGCATTTGTTCGCGCATCTTTTTGTCAAGCGCCGAGAGCGGCTCATCAAGAAGCAGAACCCGCGGCTTGAGGACTAAGGCCCGGGCCAACGCAACCCTTTGACGCTGCCCGCCTGACAGCGCATGAGACGCGCGGCTGTCGAAGCCTTGCAGCCCTACCATGGCAATGGCCTCAAAAACCCGTTCTTGTATCTCCGCCTTTGGCAAGCCGCGGGCCTTCAGCCCATAGGCGACATTATGAGCCACACTCATATGCGGAAAAATTGCATAGCTTTGAAACACCATGTTGGTCGGACGCTTATTGGCCGGCACCCCATCCATGGATTTACCATCAATATGCAGGCTGCCCGCCGAAGGGGTTTCAAACCCGGCAATCGAGCGCAGCAAGGTGGTCTTTCCACAGCCCGATGGGCCTAAAAGCGAGAAAAATTCCCCGGTGCGAATATCCAAATCGATCTGTGACAGCGCTTGAAAATCACCATAAAGTTTATCAACTCCAATGAGTTGAATAATGGGCTGTGTCATAGGAATCTCCCTGAACTCTCAATGCCGGTTTTCTTGAGTCCACGCCGGCGGACATAATCTGCGAGGACCAGCAAGCCGATCGAAAGCAGCAGTAACAATGTGCCCAAGGCCATCAAGCTGGGCAGCTTTTGTGGGAAGCGCAATTGCCCCCAAATATAGACGGGCAAGGTCGGCTCGGTCCCAGCCAAGAAGAAGGCAATAATAAACTCATCGAGCGAGATGGTAAAAGCAATCAACAGGCTTGCCACAATCCCCGGCATAACCAGCGGAAAAATTACCAACCGAAACGTGTTCCATCGCGTTTGCCCAAGATCAATCGAGGCCTCTTCAAGGCTTTGATCCAAATTCATAAAGGCCGATGATAAAATGGCGATGCAAAAGGGTGTGCAGATCAGAATATGCCCCAAAATAATGGTGAAGAGCGAAAGCTCAAAACCCATCTGAACAATGACCACCAACAAGGACACGCCGATAATGATCTCGGGCAAAACCATAGGAAGCATGATAAAGCCCATGATGGAGCGCCTTGCGGGAAAGGCAAAGCGGGTAGAAGCCCGGGCTGCCAAAACGGCAAAAAGCGTAGAGAAAATCGCCGTTGTCGCTGCAATCATCAGACTGTTGCGCACCGCCACATGCAACGCATCGGTGGATTGCAGCATTTCGAACCATTTTGTCGTGAAACCCTTCAACGGAAAAGACACGATGCTGCTGTCATTGAAAGCAAAGACCGGTAACAGAATGGCCGGTGCGTAGAGGAATACCAAAAACAGCGCGATATACCATTTGAAAAAATATCCCTTCCCACGCATTATTTTGGCCCTCGCATAAATTTTCTATTCATCCAAACAAACACCAAGGTCACACATGTCACGATTGCCATAGCAGAAATGGCCAAAGCTGCTCCAAGGGGAGCGTTATTGGCCTTTTTGAACTGCAACTCGATCATATTGGAAATCATGAGCCCATTCGGACCGCCCACCAATCGCGGCGTAACGTAATCGCCGATGGTGGGAATGAACACAATGATGGTCGCCGCAATCACGCCGGGCATCGACAGGGGCAATGTCACCCGGAAAAACCGGCGCAGCCGATTGTCGCCCAGGTCCTCTGCCGCCTCAATCAAAGAGCGATCCACGCGCTCCAGCGCCACAAAAATCGGTAAAATCGCGAAGGGCACCCAAGAATGGGCCAGGGTCAACACCACTGCATTTTGATTGTACAATATAAAGCTTAATGGCTGTTCAATCAGCCCAAGCCCCATGAGACTGCCATTCACCACGCCGTTATAGCCTAAGATAACCTTCCACAGGAAAATCCGCATCAGATAGCTGGTCCAAAACGGGATGGTGATCAAAAAAATCCACATGGCCTTGCGTTTCGGCGTGACATGGAAAGATATGAAATAGGCCACAGGATAGGCCAAGACCACCGTTAACGCCGTCACGAATATCGAAATCTTGAGCGAACGGGCCATCAGATATTGATACATCGGCTCAGTCCAAGCCACCTTGTAATTCGTAAGAGAAAAACTGCGATCCAACGTCAAATAGTTCTGTGTCCAAAAACTGAGTGCCAGAACCATAATCAGGGGAACAGCCAACATCAAAAGTGTAAACACCAGCGTGGGGCTGATCAAAACCATGCCCTGTGCGCCCTCACTCGTCAGCCTTTTTCGCAACATTCCCACCTATTCAATCCTCTTTGCTGAGAAGCGCATCATTGAGTAGAGCCATTTGCCCCGTCTCGGGTGGAACGGGCTGCTCCATCACCGGCAACAGCTGTCGCAAATGGTCGTGATAGGTCTTCACACCGTACTCCAAATCAGAAAATATCACGCCGTCATATGCAGAGGATTTTGTCGCCTCGCAAGACCAAACCATGAGCATCTGATCCTCGTCCGCCGTGTCGCGGTCAATCCGTCCACTCAAATAGCGCGCGGCCTTCATTTCACGGCTTTCGTTGCGCCGCCGATAGCACATTCCGCGCTGCACAGTTTGCTCAGCAGACTGGGGCACTTCTTGATAATATATGACACTGTCGGGATAGAGGCCGAGGACAAAATTGGGGAACATACCAAAATAAATCCATTGACGCTGCTGCTCCCGTGGAAGGTTATCTGCCTCTGGCAAGATCTCGCGGTATTTCCGTACGCTCCAGCGATGGCCGTAAGCCTGATTGAATGTCCCGACCGATCGCGAGGTGCCATTAGCGTAAGGCTCGTCAAAATATCCATTTCCATAGAGTTGATGCAGCCCCGGATGGGCTTGCCGGACATGGTAGCCCTCATTGTCTACATCACGCACAGATTTCCAGTTCACCGGCAGGAGATCATCCATTGAATTGCTATCAGTTGGCACCATATTGGCCAAATCATAGGGGGCGATTTCATCAACAAACCGGGCTAAAATTTTTGCCACCGCGGGCTGGGGACCGGCTTGGAAACGAATAAACACCAGGCCATTCCAGATTTCCATCTCCAGCGGTTTCAGGCCCCATTTCTCAGCTTGCATCGGCGGAAATGTATCCCGATTGGCAATCCCGCGCAGCCCTCCGTCCAAATTGTAAGCCCAACCATGATAGGGGCAAACCATCGCCTTGTTGCAGACACCGCGCGCATCCGGCACAATCCGCGATCCACGATGCCTGCACAGATTGTGAAAGGCTCGCAAAATGCCGTCATGTCCGCGGATTACCAAGGCGCGATCCCCGGCAACATCAAAGGTGACATAGGCGCCAATATCTGCCGCTTCATTTACATGGCAGACAAATTGCCAATGAGTTTTGAACAGAGTCTCACATTCCAGCTCAAACAATTCTTGCGAAAAATAGGTCCAACCGGGCAAACCCGAGCGGTCCCAGTCTTTTGGCAATGCGATATCTGCACTCATGTAGGGCTCCGATCAATATCCCCTTACACGGAACAACTTGAGCCACCGAATATCAACACTATTTTAGCAATTCGACCGAAATGAGTTGGGACATCCCCAGCCCGTTGGTCTTTAAACCCGAAGCCAAAACAGAGTAATTGCGGGGAATGCCACGAGCAAAATCACCCGCGCAATGTCAGATGCCACGAAATACATCACCACCTTATATGTCTGTACTAACGGCGTACTACGATCCATCGCGTTGATAACAAAAAGATTCATTCCCACGGGTGGGGTAATCAGCCCAACTTCCACCACGATCAGCACCAATATTCCAAACCATATGGCGATTTGCTCTTGGCTCATGCCAAAATCAAGCTCCACGATGACTGGAAAGAAAATCGGAATGGTCAGTAAAATCATCGACAAGCTGTCCATTAGACAGCCAAACACAAGGTAAAACAGCAAAATGATGGTCAGAACGACCCAGGGGCTAAACCCTTGGCTGACCACGAAGCTCGAAATCTCCTGTGGCACTTGGGTTAGGGCTAAAAATCCGTTGTAAAAGCCAGCGCCAAGGATAATGAAAAAAATCATCGCGCTAGATTTTGCGGTGACAAGGAAGCTCTCAACCAAGGTGCTGCGCGTGAGACCCTTGTTCATCCACGCGATGAACCCCGTACCGGCCGCGCCAACCGCCGCCCCTTCCGTGGGTGTGAACCAGCCCTGATAGATGCCGCCCACCACGAGGGCAAAGACCAACAACACCGGCCAAACTTTGAACAAGGCCGCAAAGCGTTCGGCATAGGGCACCGCCGCTTTCACACCTGCCGCCTCCGGATGCAGTCGGACATAAATGGAAATGGCGATCACATAGCCAAGAGCCGCCAAAATTCCCGGAATGAAGGCTGCCAGAAACAGTTTAGCAATATTTTGCTCGGTTAAAATCGCGTAGATCACCAAAACAATTGAGGGCGGAATCAAAATCCCTAACGTGCCACCGGCTGCCAAAGTGGCGGTGGAAAAGCCGCCAGAATATCCATATTTGCGCAATTCAGGCAGAGCGACACGCCCCATGGTGGCCGCCGTGGCGAGTGACGAGCCGCAGATTGAGCCAAAACCGGCACATGCGCCAATAGCCGCCATGGCAATGCCGCCCTTGCGATGGCCCAAAAAGCTCTCAGCCGCTTTAAACAGGGCACTCGACATACCTCCCAAGGTCGCAAAATGCCCCATCAACAAAAACATCGGTACGATCGACAAAGAATAGCTCGAAAACGTGCTGAAGGTTTCAGATTTCAACCGAGCCAGCGGCAAATTGAAACTGCCCGTGGTGAAATACAGTCCCACCAAGCCAACCAAAAACATTGCAAGACCAATAGGCACACGAATGAAAATCAATATCAGAAGCGCCGGAAAAGACGCCAGGCCAATCTCTAAGTTGCTCATAAATCCAGCCCTGCCTCTTGGGACAAAATATCTTCACCACGCATGAGTTCCAACGCACGAATACATGACACATATAAAGAAATCACCGCTGTGAGAATGGATCCTGACAGGCTGGCGGCATAGGCCCACCAAATCGGAAATTGCAGTAAAAAGGTGGTGTCGCCATAGCGCTGTTTTGACAGCATGCCGTTGTACAGCTGATAGGCGATTGCGATAAGGACAACCGCAAAAATCACGTCAATAGCAAACTGCAACACCCGATTAATCCGGGTCGGCAATTTTGCCGTAAAAATATCCACAGAGGCATGGCCTGCGGAAATTTGGCACAAAGGCAGAAAAGCAAAAATCGCAAAGGCCACGCCCGCCTCCACCAATTCAAAATCGCCATTGATTGGCCCAACACCCAGATCCAAAGCCCAAGCCGAAAGGCCAGGCATCACCAAGCCGATCCATCCATGCAACAGGCTGTTTAAACTGCGTCCAATTACCGAAATACAAATCAAAACAATAAGGAAAGTTAACAGCAGACCGCCGCAGATCGCCATCAAACGCGCGGCCTGCGTTGCCAAATTTCTCATGTGAACGCCCCGTCTTTGCAATAGAAACGCTGCGCGAAACAGCCCGCGCAGCGTTAAATGTGCTTCAGCTAATTAATTTGCGTTCATCAATGCGATTGCTTGATCAATCATAGCCTGTCCATCGAGACCGCGCCCTGTCATCTCTGCGATCCACGCCCCATAGACGGGCTGGGCCGCTTCTGCCCAGACGGCCGATTGGGCCGCGTCCAGAGTGACGATATCATTACCCCTGCCCACGGCAACATCGCGACCTGGTGTATCATAGGCTTGCTGCGTGGTGCCAGCAAAGATGGAGAACTCAAGACCTGAGTTGTCTTCAATGACCGCTTGAAGATCGGCGGGCAAAGCTGCAAATTTTTCTTTGTTCATCACCAAAACGAAAGTGATCGTATACAGCATCGGGCCGGTGAATTCTGTGTGATGCTCGACAAGCTCTGGAACTTTCAGTGCCTTCGTGACCTCCCATGGAATCGTCGTTCCATCAATAACACCCTTGGACAAAGCCTCTGGCACCGCTGGCACCGGCATGCCCACAGGGGTGGCACCCAGTTCTTTCAGCATCGCATTAACCTGGCGCGACGCGCCGCGAATCTTCATGCCGTTGAAATCGGACGGGACCGTCACAGCCTTATTGGCATGAATAACGCCAGGACCGTGCACCCAACCGCCCAGCACCTTCAGATTGCCAAACTCGCGCTCGGCAATATCTGCCTCCAACATTTTCCAAAATGCCGCAGAGGCCGGCCCCGCATCATTCACAAGGAAGGGCAGCTCAAAAACTTCTGTTGATGGGTAACGGCCAGGCGTATAGCCCACCACATTCCAAGTGATATCAATCACGCCATCGAGCACCTGGTCGATCAACTCAGGCGGCTTGCCGCCCAATTGCATTGCCGCATAGCGGTTGATTTCAATGCGCCCGCCAGAAGCCTCCTCAACATTATCAGCCCAAACATCGATGATTTTCGACGGAATCGTCGCCTGCGCGGGCAAAAAACTCTGCAGGTTAAAGCTATAATCTGCGGCCCACGCCACACTGGACATTGCCAAAGCCGCAACGGCACCGCCCAAGGTTCTGTGAAAGATCGTATGAAAAGTCATGATATATCCCTGCCAATGTTAAACAGGCCTACTCTAGATTAAATGACCAACCGATCAACAAAAAAGTCTCTTTATATGATATTTTTAGATAAAGCCGGTCTTAGGCTGCAAACTCCGAATTGAAATTCACACCCGCTTGTGGCAGCACAGCACAAATGAAAGGATTTCAGCCATGCCCCATCCTCTCCTCACTCAAGGCGATATCGACTCCTTTCAGCGCGATGGTGTCGTCTTGGTCAAAGGCCTGTTTGCCGATCATGTAGAGACATTGCGAGCGGGCATTGCGCGCAACATGAACGCGCCGGGCCCCTATGCGGCAGAGAATTTAAAATCCGGCGAAGCGGGGCGGTTTTTCGATGATTATTGCAATTGGACCCGCATTCCAGAATTTGAAACTGTCTTGCGCGAAAGTCCCGCGGCAGCTGTGGCCGCAGACCTGATGAGCACGCAGCAGGTACAAATGTTTCACGACCATATTTTGGTAAAAGAACCTGGCACATCCAAAGCCACACCTTGGCATCAAGACGGGCCCTATTATTTTGTCGACGGCCAACAAAATGTGAGCTTTTGGAGCCCGCTAGATCCCGTGACCGAAGCCTCGCTCCGTTGCGTTGCCGGCAGTCACAAATGGGCCAAACCGGTCCTGCCGACCCGCTGGCTGGCCGACGAGAGTTTTTATCCCAATGAGGAAGACTATATGCCTGTGCCGGACCCCGAGGCAGAAGGCATGGAAATTCGCGAATGGGCGATGGAGCCCGGTGATGCGGTGGCCTTTAACTTTGATATTTTGCACGGCGCACGCGGAAATGACAGCGGCCAGCGCCGCCGGGCCTTCTCTTTGCGGCTAGTGGGCGATGATGCGCGCTATGTTGAGCGGCCTGGCCCGACGTCCCCGCCCTTCCCCGGCCACGCGATGCAGCCCGGCCAGCTTTTGCGCGAAGATTGGTTCCCAGTGATTTATGACCGCAACGCCTAACACGTCTGACGCGCGATGAAACCAATATCTAGACCGCGTCGAAGTCTAAAACCACCAACTCTGACCGAGGTTTAAATTGACAGGCCAAAACATAGCCCCGTTCAATTTCCCACGGCTCGAGAGAGAAATTTTGTGCCATTTCCCCCTCTCCTTGGCTCAACTTACAGCGGCAGGTCGCGCACATGCCATTGGCGCAAGAATACGGCAGCTCAAGCCCAGACTGGCTAGCAGCATCCAGCAGCATGTCGCCCGCCTCCATGGCAAATCCCCGCCGCGCACCATCCAGCACAACTTCAACCCGCGCACCGCGCGCAAAGGAAGGCTTTTGTGTAGCGCTGGCAATCGGCAGCGGGCTAGACGGGGTAAAGAGCTCAAATTTGATCCGTTCAGGCGGCACGCCCAACACTGTCAAAGCCTCAGACGCCGCCGCAATCATCGGCTGTGGACCGCAAATATAGATCGCGTCATAATCCATTGGGGAAATAAGCCCACGGGTGGCCATGGTACTGAGTTTCTCCGCATCCATGCGCCCGTTGAAAAGAGCCACATCTTGTGCTTCTTCATCCATGACATGCGTCATCAGAAAACGCGTGAGATACCTGTCCTTCAGATCATCAAAAGCTTGACGAAACATAATGCTTTCGGTGTTGCGATTGGCGTAACACAGGGTAACCGTACTATCAGCTTCGCCCTCCAACACGGACTGCGCAATCGATTTGATCGGCGTGACGCCCGAGCCTGCGGCCAAGAGCAAATAATTGTGCCGCCCGCCAATCGGCGCCGTGAACCGCCCCTGTGGTGGCATAACCTGCACCACATCCCCCGGCTTCAGACCCAAAGCAAAACTGGAAAATGCGCCGCCTTCGATCCGTTTGATCCCAACCGACAGCTGCGGCGCGCCCAGTGGAGAGCAAATTGAATAAGACCGCCGTAAGTCCTGCCCATCCACCACAGCACGAAGGGTTAAATACTGCCCAGGCTCAAAAACAAAATCAGACGCCAAGGCCGCTGGGATGTCAAAATTGAGCTCGACAGAACTGGCAGTATCAACGCGCACGGCGCTGATGGTCAAATCATGAAATCTCAGTTTGGCCATTATAGCCTCTCCTCAAATACATTTGAAATAATCGAACGGCTCATGACAGGCATTGCAGCGATACTGGGCCTTGCAGGCCGTTGAGCCAAATTCAGACAACTTGGACGTATCCACTGCCGCGCAGCGCGGGCAGGCCACGGTGATCTCGCCAAAAAGCGCGCGTTTCGATGCAGAGCCACCGACAGGCGGCGCAATTCCATAGGTGCGAAGTTTTTCTCGCCCCTCCTCGGTGATCCAATCCGTGGTCCAAGCCGGTGCGAGAACCCGCTCAATCACTGGATCAAAACCGGCCTGCCGCAGTGCCGCCTCGATGGCCAATTCAATCGCCAAGACCGCCGGGCATCCCGAATAGGTGGGGGTGACCTGCACAACAGCCCGGCCTTGATCATCAATGTCAACAGCTCGCAAGATGCCCAAGTCCGCCACGGTGACCGCTGGCACCTCGGGATCCAAAACAGCCGCTGCCGCCTCCCATGCGCGGCGGGCCTGGAACGCTACCATGTCATATCGGGAAAACTGCGCTGCATAAATTGCAACTGCGCCAAAAGATGGCCCATGGCTTCCGTGTGCAGCCCCCTGCGCCCCCCCTTTTGCGCATAGACCGCTTGTGGCAGGACCAGTTTGGCCGCCGCGAACACCTGCTCAACATCCGCCTGCCAGGCAGGTTGCAAAGTTTGGATCTGTGGCAATACTCCAGCCGCAACAGCGCCGCCAACTTCAGGGTCTGCTATAAAAAACTCGCCCGTATAGGGCGCCAAAAGCGTCACAGCCTCATGCATCCGCAACACACTTTCATCGGTTCCATCCCCCAAGCGGATCACCCATTCCGCACAGTGGCGGCGGTGATACTGCGCCTCTTTCACGGCCTTGGCGGCAATCGCTGCTAGGGTGGTATCGGTTGAGCGCTCAACCTCCTGCCAAAACAAATGCATGAAACTGGCGAAGTAAAACTGCCGCAACATGGTCTGGGCAAAATCACCATTGGGCAGCTCGCAAATCAATAGATTTCGATAGGCGCGCTCCAGTCGGCCAAAGGCCAAAGCATCCTCGTCGCGCCCCGCACCTTCCAATTCACCAGCATAGGTAAAAAGCCCGCGCGCCTGCCCAATCAGATCCAATGCAATATTCGGCATGGCCAGATCTTCCTCGAGCATCGGCGCATGGCCGCACCATTCCGACAACCGGTGCCCTAATATGAGGTGGTCATCCGCCAAACCGATCAAGGCTGCAACCAATGCGGTCGACATCACATATGCCCCACATCATCTGGAATGTTGTAAAAACTGGGGTGGCGGTAGATTTTATCATCGGCAGGATCAAACAGCGCGTCACGATCTTGCGGATCAGAGGCGACAATCTGTGCCGACGGAATAACCCAGACAGATAGCCCCTCGCCGCGGCGGGTATAGACGTCCCGCGCCGCTTGCAATGCCATTTCAGCATCCGCCGCATGCAACGAGCCGCAGTGACGATGCGCCAGCCCATTGCGCGGACGGATAAACACTTCCCAAAGCGGTATTTCTTCGGCTTCGCTCATCTGGTTGCTTCCTCTTGCCTCACTCGGCAGCTATGGCCGCGGTGTGTCGCGCGGCCCGTTTATTGGCATGGGCAAGCGCCGCCTCGCGAACCCAAGCCCCCTCTTCCCAAGCCTTTTTGCGCGCCGCCACGCGGGCTTTGTTCAGCGGACCATTCCCTTTGACCACAGCCCAAAACTCGTCCCAATCAATTTCACCATAGTCATAGCGCCCTTCCACCTCATTCCAAGCCAGCGCCGGATCTGGCAGGGACAAGCCCAAACGCTGCGCTTGCGGCACGGTGGCATCAACAAATTTCTGCCGCAGCTCATCATTGGTAAACCGCTTAATTTTCCAACGTGCCGATTGATCTGAATGCTCACTTTCCCCGTCGGGCGGGCCAAACATCATCAATGAGGGCCACCACCAGCGATTCAACGCATCCTGCGCCATCTCCTTTTGCGCCGGGCTGCCTTCGGCCAATTTTAGCATGATCTCATAGCCCTGCCGTTGGTGAAAACTCTCTTCCTTGCACACGCGGATCATCGCTCGCGCATATGGTCCATAAGAGCAGCGACACAAAGGCACTTGGTTCATAATCGCGGCCCCATCCACAAGCCAACCAATGACGCCAATATCGGCCCAGGTCTGGGTGGGATAATTGAATATGGAGGAATATTTTGCCTTTCCAGACACCAATTCTTCGGTCATCTGTTTGCGGCTCACCCCGAGGGTTTCAGCGGCAGAATAGAGATATAAGCCATGCCCACCTTCGTCTTGCACCTTGGCCAAAAGCGCCGCCTTGCGCCGCAAAGTCGGTGCACGGGTGATCCAATTTCCCTCTGGCAACATGCCAACGATTTCTGAATGCGCATGCTGCCCAATCTGACGAATCAAGGTCTTACGATAAGCAGTTGGCATGGGATCATTCGGCTCAATTTTCTCATCCGCATCAATTCGGGCTTGGAAGGCTGCCAAAAACTCTGGCGTTTCAGTGGTCTGTTCGCCAGATCCAATCAATCCTTGTGAATACATCCGTTCTCTCCCCGCAATTACTGTTATGTTATATTACGAAAAATTATAAATCAATATTATTTTGTAACACAAACGAAGCGGGTGGTACAAACGGGTGCCCCACCGCTCAGCTGCACCAATTGCGGATAAATTCGGGCGAGCGCGCGATGCGCACGCGCCAAAGGCCAATCATCTAGCGGTGCCTCAATGGTGGGATACCGCAACACCAAGCGGCGCCAATAATGCACAAGCAACAGCCGGGTTAATCGGGCCTGCGGGGCCGTCATGATAGGCCCGCCAAGAGCGTCACACAGGCGTACGATCAAACCGCAGCTCTCAGCACTCAAGGCGGGAAACACCTGGCAGCACACCCAATCTGGAAAGACTGACGGCGCGCTGTCAAATACCACAAGTCTTTGGAGCCAAGGCTTCGATCCCTCGGGCATTGCCGCACTTGGCCAACAGACAAGCCGCCCCCCAAAGATCAACGGCGGATCGGCCGCACTGTCTTTTTGCAACTGGGCTAAATCGGCATCTGGACCGATCAAACCATAGCACCACTGTGCAATATCCTGAGGCGCCGCATAAATCCTCCGCGCGGCCCTGTGATACTGCTCGAGACCTGCTTTTGAGAACCGATAAAATGCTTGCCGCCCCACGCGCCGTCCTGAGACCAACCCTTCTTTTGAAAGGCGCGACATGGCGGTGCGCACCGCCTGCGGCTCAATCTCAAGCGCCACGCACAGCTCTAGCAGTGCGGACATCGAGATTTCGCCTCCCTCCGGTTCCGCCAATTCGCCCAAAATCGTGACAATCACCGACCATACACGCAGCCGCCCCTGGGCGTGCAGATGTTCAATCAATTGGGCAAGGAGCGAAGGTTGCTCTGTCATGCCCCTTTGGTTTCACCATATGAATTCATGGTCAACAATTCATATTCTGCCACCAAATCGCGATCTTGGTTGCGCAGGGCCACATGCCAGCGCACTTCACCATAGGCATCGGTGCGGCGCGTCTTGCGCTTGACTGTAAGCTGCACAGAGATGCAGTCCCCCGCCACGACCGGCTTTTGAAACGACAGCCCATTGAGCCCCGTATTCGCCAGCACGGGCCCAGGACTTGGCTCCACAAAAAGACCTGCGGCAAAACTCAGCAACAAATACCCATGCGCAACGCGATCTGGAAAAAATGGATTGGCCTTGGCGGCCTCTGCATCCATATGCGCATAAAAGCGATCCCCAGTAAATTCAGCAAAATGCTCAATATCTGCCAGCGTGACCTCACGCGCATCGGTGTGCAGTGTCTCACCGATCTGAAGCGCATCAAAACTGCGTGTAAAGGGATGCGCCGGTCCCGCATGCTCTGCCGCACCTGTTATCCAGGTCCCATTGATGGCTGAAAGCATATCCGGGCTGCCCTGAATGGCGCTGCGTTGCATAAAGTGTTTCACCCCGCGCAGACCGCCCAATTCCTCTGAGCCTCCCGCCCGGCCTGGTCCGCCATGCACCATATGTGGCAGGGGGGCGCCATGTCCTGTACTCTC
>Ga0213869_10000986_pt1 | contig 21900 bp, 24 predicted proteins | sample PICome_10_FD_160083 | JGI IMG/M metagenome (GOLD analysis project Ga0213869, IMG submission 160083) | Coastal seawater microbial communities near Pivers Island, North Carolina, United States - PICO132 | ecosystem: Environmental > Aquatic > Marine > Coastal | place: USA: North Carolina...
ACTAAAAATGGCAAAATATTTTTACCCATTAGTAGAAAATCCATTTAGGAAAAAAGATATTGATGAAGGAATTAAAGTATTAAAATCTCGTAAATTAACAATAGGATCGTATACAGAACTTTTTCAAAAAACTTTTTCTAAAAAGATTAAATCTAAAAATTCTCTGCTGGTAAATTCTGGTTCATCTGCAAATTTACTCGCTTTACAATGCTTGATAAATCCATATAGAAAAAAAAGACTTAAAAAGGGTGATGAGGTCTTAATACCCGCTCTATGTTGGTCAACATCTTTATGGCCCATAATACAATCTGGATTGAAACCTAAATTTGTAGATATAGATGCTAAAACTCTTAACCTGGATTTAAAAGAATTGGAGAAGAAAATTTCTAAAAAAACTAAAGCAATTTTAGTAGTTCATGTTTTAGGAAACTGTGCTGATATGGATCAATTAATAAAAATCAAGAATAAATACAATCTTATATTAATTGAGGATACTTGTGAGTCCCTAGGCACTAAGTTTAAAAATAAATATTTAGGAACTTTTGGTGAATTTTCTTCTTTTTCTTTTTATTCATCCCATCAAATTTCTTCTGGAGAAGGAGGGATGATATGTTGTAAAAGTAATGATGATTATGAAATTTTGAAATCTTTACGAGCACACGGTTGGTCCAGAGGTTAAAAAAAAGAAAAAAAAATAGCACAATCAAACAAACATTTAGATAGAAGATTCATATTTTATAATTCAGGATTTAATTTAAGATCAACAGATATTTCAGCTTCCATCGGTTTAAGTCAGTTTAAAGATATAGATAAATTTATAAAAATAAGAGCTAATAATAGAGATAAAATATTTAAAAGATTTTTAAACAGCGAAAAAATAAAAAATAAAATAAGAATTTTAAGTGAAAATAATTTCACTAAACCTTCTTGGTTTGGATTGCCGGTTATAGGAAACAAATATTTTAATAAAGACTTATTTATAAAAAAAATTGAAAAAAAAGGAATTGAAACGAGGCCGATAATAAGTGGAAATTTTTTAAAACAGCCAGCTATAAAAAAATATAAGTTACCTTATGATAAAAGAATGAAGAATGCAGAATATATAAGTAAAAAAGGTTTTTTCATTGGCCTGCCAACTGTAAAAATTGAAAATAAAATTTTAAACAAACTAATTAAATCAATTGAAGACTGCTTATAAAAAACAAATTGTTATAACTGGATCAACTGGGCTTTTAGGTTCTTACTTTTATAAAAAATTTAAAAAAAAATATAAAATTTTTAAATATCCGCACAAAATAGAAAATATTAGAAAATTTGATACTTGGATATCTAATAATAAATTTCAATACCTAATTCATTTTGCAGGAATATCCCGAGGTAAAACTTCTATATTAAATAAGATAAATTTTAAATCTTCAATAAATATTTTAAAATCTTTAAAAAAAAATAATCATATAAAATATTTTTTATTTATTTCAACATCACATGTTTATAATTTTTCTAATAAAAAACTAATGGAAAATTTTAAAACTAAGCCAATAAATGCTTATGGATTATCTAAAAAAAAGGTTGAAGATTTTATAATAAAAAATAGAAAAAGTTTTAATTTCAAAATTGGTATAGCTAGAATTTTTAATATAACAGGACCTAAGCAACGTAAAGGTTACTTTGTTTCAGATATGTATAGCAAGATGTCCAAGACTAACTTTATAGACAATGTTAATTGCTTCAGAGACTTTATTCATTTAGATGATGTGTTGGATTCATTAGATATTTTAATTTCTAAAAATTATGAAAAGATAATTAATATTTCTAGTGGAAGAAAAATTAACCTTATTGAAGTTTGTAAAATATTAAATTCTAATTATTTTCATAAAAAAATGAAATACGGTGAAAGAGGAGGGCAAAATTTATTTGGAGACAATAAATTATTAAAATCTTTAGGTAAAAAAAAATTTATAAATATAAATAAAATAATTAAATCTTTCAAAAAATGAAAAACTTTATTTTCTTTAGAAACGATAGATTGGGAGATTTTTTAATAATTACTAATTTAATTAAAGCTTTAAAAGAAAAATATCCTTTATCAAATATAACAATTGTTTCATCAAAATATAATCATCATTTTATAAGTAAATATAAAATAATCGATAAAGTTATCCTTTATGATAAAAATTTTAGTATTTTAAAAAGAATTAAAATTTTTAAAAAGATAATCAATCAACAATATTATGCTTCGTTTGCTGTTGACGGCAAATCTTTCTCCAATATTTGTAATTTTTTTATTAAATCTATGCATAAATATGGTCTTTTCTATAAATTTAAGTTGCTGGGGATCCCATTTTTAAAACCAAATTATTTTTTGACTTTTTTTTTTGATAAATTTGAAATATTTACGAGTAAAAAATTTCTTAAAAGCGTTGAACATTTGCCTTCAAAATTTATTAAACTTGGTAATTATTTAGATTTAAAAATTAAATTAAATGATAAATACTATTTCATACCTACAATTGATATTAGTAAATTAAGCAATAAAGTTAAAACTATTTTAAAAAATAAATTTATTTTGATTCATCTTGATGAAAAATGGAGAGACATTAGTTCCATTAACCATAATTTTTATAAAAATTTAGAGGATTTTCAGAAGAAAATAAAAAAAAAAATAGTAATAACTTCTTTTAAAAATACTTTCGAATATTTCTTAAATCTAAAAAAAGATTTAAAAAAAAATAACAATAAGAATATAATTTTATTAGAGAATTCTAGTTTAGACGTAATGGAAAGATTGGTAAATTATTCATCATTTGCGATAAGCTGTCATTCAGGTTTTCTAGTTCAAATCGCTGGAACTAATAATGCAAAAATTATTGATATAATTAATAAAAATGATTTGAATTGGTATAGCTGCTGGGTACCAAAAAATACTTTTCATAAATTTGTGTTTAAGTCTAACGATAAAAGAAATTTCAAACTAAAAAAAATCTTATTTAATATTTTTAAAATAATTAATAATTGAAAGATTTATGAATAATGATTAGAAAAATTTTAATACTTTTATTTTCTTTTAAACCCTTTAAAAGAATAGTGCCTTCTTTAATAAGGAAACTATCTTTTTCAACGACTGAAAATATTATATTATTAAAAGATTTTAAGATTAATCTTTCCCTAACGTCATCAATTGATCGAGAAATATACCTTAAAAATGAGTATGAAAAAGATCAATTAGATTTTGTTAAAGAGGAATTGCTAAATCAAAAATATGATTATTTCTTCGATATTGGTGCTTATATAGGCTATTATTCTTTATCTTTATGTAAATTAGTCAGTAATACAGTTGCTTTTGAGCCAAATCACCAGAATTTCCAAAAACTTAGTAAAAATGTCGAGATAAATAACTTCAATATTATTTGTCATAATCTAGGCTGCTCAGACAGTAAAAATAAGCTTAAACTTTGGTATACAGATACAAACAAAAGGGGAGGCTCATCTATTCTTCAAGACACTGATAAAGAAATAAATAAATATGATAAAAGTAGATTGTTTTTTGAAGAAATAGAAACAGACAAATTGGACAATCTTTATACTTTAAAAAATAAGAAGATTTTTTTTAAAATTGATGTAGAAAGACACGAACTAAACGTTCTTAAAGGCGCATCAGACATTCTTTCTAATAATCAATGCTATTTACAAATAGAAATATTTCCACATCTTCAGGATGAAATCTTATTTTTTTTGAATAATAATCATTTTAGATTATTACACAGAATTAATAACGATTTTTATCTTAAAAATTTTTAGGTTTTTTTTATTATTTAGAACTGCTGAAATGTAAAATTTCCATTAAAAAAATTTTATTTTACAACATATGCAAAAAACTTCGTCTTTTAATCTATTCATATTTTAATTTTGCTTAATGCACTATTTTTAAATATATTTGCATCTCTTATATATCGTCTTACCATTTGTGTTGTTTTATGGCCTGTCATCGCCATAATACTTCTTTCATCTGCACCGGAGTCTGCAGCTACTGTTGCAAAGCCTGACCTTAAACTATGACCTGAAAAATTTTGATTTTCTATTCCTGCTAATCTTAAGCAATCCTTAATTATTAATACTACTGTTTGATCTGTTAATCTGTGACTAGTTAATATAGAACCTTTTGCAAATCTTCTAAATATTGGACCATTTTTAATTTTCGACAGGTTTATCCAGTTTTTCAAGCTTCTTACTGGACAATATTTTTCGTTAGTGAAGTAGGGCAATCCTTTTACTTGGCCTTCCCCAAATTGATCTGTTTTTGATCTTCTCAAAGTTATTTTTACACCCTCATCAACAAAATCTAAGTCTTCGTAATCAACAGAAATTAACTCTGTTCGTCTAAATCCTCCGCTAAAACCAATAAGTATTAAAGTTCTATTACGTAATTTTTTAATTTTTTCAATTTTTTGTTCGTCTATAACATTAATAATTTGTTTTAAGTGCCTGATTAATATTGGTTTTTTACCTGTTTGAATGCTTCCTTTTTTTCTTTTAATACCCATTAAATTTTCAATAATAACTGGATGCTTTGTATCTAAATAGTGACCTTTAATCTTATGAACCACCCCTATAGATACCAACCTTCGTCTTAAAGTGCTTATTTTTGAAGTGGCGGAAAGGTGCGTGAGGTATAACGATACAACTTTAGGTTCGGTTGGCATTGAATTAAAACCGTGTTTTGCACAAAAACCTCCGAAATCTTTAAAATCAGATTTATAAGCTCTAAGCGTGTTATTAGCTTTTGAACTTTTGAGGTTTTCTAAAGTTTCCTCATGTAGCTTTTTTATGTCTGTAACTAACTCATTCATATAATTACTATCGATAACAATTAATTATCATTAGTAATATATTAAGTGATTTTAGATGTCAATACGTATAATTTTAAATCTAATGATTAAATTTATTCTTCCCATAGTAGTATTCATAGCTGCTGTTTACGGAATTTCGTACTTTTGGACCAACTCAAGCTCTAAAGGCAAAAAAATGATAGCTTTAGGCTTAATAATAGTTATAATAATAGGCATATCTCTGGCAATTTACTTAATATCTGACTAATGAAGCTAATAGGTACTAAATTTCAACAAAAAGTATGGACTTATTTGAGGAAAATACCTCGCGGTAGTGTTAAAACCTACTCTCAAGTGGCAAAAGGCATAGGAAAACCGTTTGCTGTGCGTGCTGTGGCTAATGCTATAGGAAAAAACCCTTTTGCACCCAAAATTCCTTGCCATAGAGTTATAAGATCTGACGGATCGCTTGGGGGCTATTCAGGCAAAGGAGGAGTAAAAAAAAAGAGATTTTTGCTTAAAAAAGAGGGTATAAGGCTCTAGAATTGTTATTTGACGGGCAATCGGGTCTATTAGCCCCTATTTCACTATATTTTTTACCCACACACCAGCCAGTTGCACTCTAAAATTAAGGATTGCAAAAAAAACACCCTCTACGGCCGTTTAAACGACATATTCTTTACACGCAAAGCTTGTAGAATTATTGATTATTGTTGCTTTTAGAATATTTTAAAATACATCATTTTGCTAGATTTTACCCCTTTAATCCCTAATATTTTAGCGTTTAATAAGTAAAACCTTGATTTAAGCATTTCTTTAAACTGATTTATTAATTTTTTTAACTTAAATAAGCATTATTTCCCAATGTTTATTTCTATTTTCTTTATAATATATAAGTAGTATTTACCTATTAATTAATATTTTACTTTAATCAATTTCTTTAAGTTACTGTATTTATTGAAAATATTTAAGACTTAAATATACAACAATTGGAATAGTAATAAATGACATAACAGTAGACGTTACGATAACACTAGCTACGCTATCAACAACCTTTTTCTCTGAATACATTGAACCAACCAAATAAGTTAAAACAGCGCTTGGCATACATGATTGAATTAGAAGAACACCAGCTGCAAATCCGTTTAAATTAAGAAATTTAATTAATCCAAATCCTATTAAAGGTCCAAAAACTACTCTAACCGCTCCGAGAATTGATGCATGGGTCCAAGACACTACTTTTAATCTTGATAAAGCAATGCCTAAAGACATTAAAACTAAAAATATAGTTGCGTATGTAAGTAAAAATGTAGTGTTTTCTAAATATCCAGGAACATCCCATTCAAAATACAAAAATATGACTGAAACAATTATTCCGTAAATTGGCATATTCTTAATTAATATTCCAAATGAAAAGCTTTTTTTTGCCAATAGAACTCCAAGTGTAAAGTGAAGAAGAATAATTACTGATGCAATAGCAGATGCGACCCCTAGCCCAGCTGTTCCATAGGCAAATAAACAAATGGGAATACCCATGTTTCCAGTGTTAGGTAAAATTAAAGGTGGCAATTCACTAATAAAATCTTTTTTAAGTAATAAAAGAAATATAATACCAACAAGAGAAAATCCTCCGATTATAATTAATGCATAAATGAAGTATTCAGTAAAAACACTTAAAGTCACTCCAGTAGTTGTTATTGTATAGAATATCATGGCAGGTGTGCCTATGTTACCTGCGAATGTAGTTATGAAATCAGTGTTAATTCCCGGATTTTTTTTTCCAAGGTAATATCCAATACCAATCACAAAAAATACAGGGAATAAAACGTCTATGAGTTTGAGGTAGAGCTCCATTAAGCTCTTACATCAGATTTCCTAGGGTTTCTCAACTTATTTTTAAAGTTAATAGCAGTTTCAAACTCCATTAAACGCTTATGGATAGATCTAAGTTCAGTAATTCTAGTCCAGTTCTGTAAAAATAATGAAAAACTGCTTTGTACTTCTCTAAAGGCGCTTGAAGTTTGTATTAATACACCTAAGGTCATAGCTCCAGTAAATAGACCAGGTCCCATTAAAAGATAGGGTACAATAATCATTGTTTGGTTGTACATAATTAACCATAGGTCAAAATAACCATAGTGAAGAAAAAGCCTATGGTAATTAAATTTTATTCCAGTAAACAATTGAAGAATTGAAGGAGCTTGGGCATAATTTTTTCTATCGTCTTCTCCATAAACTAATTCCTTTCTAAAAGCAGCTTCAACTTTTTGATTGTTGTATTCTAGTCCTGGAAGTTTTATTCCAACAATCCAACTAATTATTAAACCACCCAAACTAGCTATTAATGAAACCCAAACTAAAGAACCAGAAATATCTTTAAAAAAAGGTATTACAACACTGGATGATAAACCCCAAAGTATAGGAAGGAACGCAATTAGTAACATAATTGCTCGAACAACTTGTAATCCTAAACTTTCGACGATTTTGGCAAAGTTCATTGCATCTTCTTGAATACGTTGAGACGCACCCTCCACTTTAGCATCTACAGCTCGCCAATAAGGCATGTAAGAAAATGTCATTGCCTCTCTCCATCTGAAGGCCCACAATCTCGTGAAATAATTTGTAATCGTATAAATTATTACATATGGAATAGCTAATTTCATAAATAAAGCTATTCCATCATAAAATTCTGATAACTCTCTTTCTGGGGCTTTTTGTAAAAGATCGTAAAATCCTTTGTACCATTCATTAATTTTTACATCGATATAGGTTTGAGCCAGAAGAGAAAGAATGATAAATCCAAAGCCACCCCATGACCAAAGGAGCCATTTTCTTTCTGTAAAGTAACTACGCCACATAATTAGTTTTTAAGGAAATTGTCTGCATACGATTTTATAACAAACTCCTTCTTTTTGGGTTCAATAACTGTGTATGAAATATTGTTATTTTCTGCATATTCTATAGCCTGTTCTTTGGAAGAGAATTTTAAAATAACTTCTTCTAGAGTATCTGTTGAAGTTTCCCAACCCATTAAAGGATTTATAGAAGCATCTTTTGTTTCGAATTCTAGAACCCATTTTTTGAGTTTTCCCCTACCCGATTGCATGGCTGTTTTTGTTGGTATGTAAATTTTAGCTTTTTTCATGCATTAAGTGGTCGGGGCGGCAGGATTTGAACCTGCGACCCTCTGGTCCCAAACCAGATGCGCTACCAGGCTGCGCTACGCCCCGATCGTCTGTTTTATAGGTTAATTATGCATTTTTGGCAATTGAAAGATAAGCCCTATACAAGTAAATAGTACATATGATCCAACACATAACTAGGCCATTTAGAGAATTTTTTAAGTTAGAAGCATCATCTGGAATTATGCTTTTGTTTGCAGCCGTTCTTGCTTTAATAATTAGCAATGGTTCATATAGCGACGAATATTTTTCTATCTTAAAAAAATACATAACGCTCGGAACTGAGAGTTTTGGACTTAAATTAAGCGTTCTTCATTGGATAAATGATGTTTTGATGGCAATTTTTTTCTTCTTTGTTTCTTTGGAAATTAAGCGAGAGTTTTTACAAGGTGAATTATCAAATCCAAAGCAAGCTCTTTTACCGATAATTGGTGCAATTGGAGGGATGGCGGTGCCTGCACTTTTCTATATATTTGTAAATTATTCTGATAGCTCAACTATAAATGGATGGGCTATTCCTTCAGCAACTGACATTGCTTTTTCATTGGGTGTGTTATCATTATTAGGAAAAAGGGTTCCAATTTCTTTAAAAGTTTTTTTAACGGCATTAGCGATAATAGATGATTTAGGTGCAATAGTAATTATAGCTTTCTTTTATTCTGGAAAGATACAAATTATTTATCTAGTTTTAATGTTAATTGCTGTAATAATTTTAATTACATTGAATAAATTAAAGGTAAATAATTTTTTACCCTATTTGATAGTTGGAATTTTTTTATGGGACTTTACACATCAATCTGGTATTCATGCAACAATCGCAGGTGTTCTTTTAGCTTTAACAATCCCACACAACACCAAAGTTAACAAAAATTCTTTATTATTAAAATTAGAACATAGTCTTTCTCCTTATGTTGCTTTTGGTATAATGCCTATATTTGCTTTTGCTAATGCTGGCGTTTCTTTAGAGGGATTAACTTTTTCAACTCTTTTAAATCCTGTGCCTCTTGGTATAGTTCTTGGATTATTTTTTGGTAAACAAATTGGTGTTTTTTTATTGTCTTATCTATCAGTAAAATTTAAGATTGCAGATAAGCCTAATAATTCAACATGGCCTGCATTTTATGCTGTCTCAATTTTAACTGGAATTGGTTTTACAATGAGTTTATTTGTAGGGAATTTAGCTTTTGCCAACGATATACAATATATTGACGGTGTAAAAATTGGAGTGCTAGCAGGTTCATTGCTTTCTACAATATTTGGTTATGTATTGTTATTATTATTTTCAAAAAAATGATAACTAATGAAATTATTAAGATTGCCTCAAACACATCTAACGTTGGTTTAACTAATAAATATACTTTTAAATCAACTAAAAAGAATTCAATGTGTGGCGATATAATTAAAATTGAATTAATTTTAAATAATTCTAAAATAATATCTATGAAATATGAAACCGAGTCTTGTATATACTGTGAGGCCTCTGCTAGTTTATTGGCTAGAAAAATAAAATATCTACCTTTAAATATAGTTAAAAAAGAATTAAATAAATTTAAAAATAGTTTCTCTAAAGATATTAATATTGTTTTTTCTAAAAAATTTATAGGTTTTAAGTCTTTAATTAACAAAAATAATAAAAAGAGGTTAAATTGCATATTGTTACCGATTGAAGCTGTGTTAAAAGCTTTAAAATGATGAAAAAAATACTTATCATAACAATATTAATGTTTAGTTTTTTTAATAAAGCCAATGCAAACTATGAACAACTAGCTCATGAATTTAATTTCAAGAGCATTGATGGAGGTAAAATTGATCTTCAAAATTATAAAGAAAAAGTAATTGTTGTAGTAAATGTTGCTTCAAGATGTGGTTTTACACCTCAATATGAGGATCTACAAAATTTATGGACAAATTATAAAGATAAAAATTTAGTTGTTATTGGAGTTCCTACTAATAATTTTAAGCAAGAGCCAGGTTCAAACAAAGATATAAAAGATTTTTGTGAAACAAATTTTAACATTAGTTTTCCGATGACAGATAAAATAGATGTCATTGGAAATAATGCACATCCTTTTTTTAAATGGGCTAAAGAAAACCATGGAAAAAGTGCTATACCGAAATGGAACTTTCATAAAATAATTATTAGCAAAAACGGTAAAGTTGCAGATACTTTTGCATCAATAACTAAACCTTCCTCAAAAAGATTTATTGATTTAATCGAAGCAGAAATTAAAAATTAAAGCTTAAACCATCATAAGCTGGAATTATATTTTTTGGTAAATTTTTTTTTAGATCAAAGTAATCCAGATCTATGTGCAAATTAGTTAATATAGCTTTTTTTGGTCTTACAGTTTTTATAAAATTAATAGCATCAGCGTAATTAAAATGTGATGGATGTTTATCTATTCTTAAACAATCAATTATTAAAAAATCTAAATTCATCAATTTTTTTTGAATTTTATTACTAATACCATTACAATCACTAATATAAGCAATTTTTTCAAATAGATAGCCAGTAGCTTTGATCATTCCATGAAAAACTTCAAAAGGTTCAATTTTAATGATTTGATTTTTATTGGAAATTTGAAATTTATTTTTAACAATATTGCCCTTCATTATTGGTTTGTAGCCATGTCGTTGTTTAAAACAAAAAGTATATTTATCCTTAAGTTCATTAATAGTTCTTAATGAACCATAAACTGGAATTTTTTTTTTATTTTTCCAATAAAAAGGACGCATTTCGAAAATTCCAGCCGTTTGATCTGCATGTTCGTGTGTATAAATAATTGCATCTAAAGATGTGATCTTATTTTTTAAAAATTGATTTTTAATATCTGGAGATGTGTCTATTAAAACTGATAAATCACCTTTTTGGATATGGGCACAACAACGAGTTCTGATATTTTTTGAATTTCTTTTTAATTTAGCTGAATAATTAGTTATCCATGGTGAACCCAGAGAACTACCGCAGCCTAAAATTGTAAATTTATTTTTCAATTTAGTTGACCAAATAAATTAAAAAAATTTTTGGTAGTAATATTAGAAAATTCGTCAAATGAAATTTTTTTTAATTCTGATAAAAATTTAACAGTATGTATAATATAACTTGGTTCATTAGGTTTACCTCTTAATGGCACAGGAGCCAAGTAGGGAGAATCTGTTTCTACTAATATTCTATCATTTGGTATTTCTTTAAATGTATTTGCCAAATTCTCAGACTTTTTAAATGTAACAACTCCACTTGCAGAAATATAGGCTCCAAGATCTAGTAATTTAAAAGCAAATTTCTTTGACCCGGTAAAGCAGTGAATTAAAATCTTAAATTCTTTTTCTAATAATTTATTTTTTAAAATTTCAAAAGTTTCCTCTTCTGCATTTCTTGTATGGACAATTATAGGTAGCTGAGTTTGTTGAGCTGCAATGATGTGCTCTTCAAAACACCTAATTTGATCTTTTTTATCTGAATAATTGTAGTAAAAATCTAAGCCACTCTCTCCAATACCAATTATTTTTTTATTAAGTTTAACTTTTTTAATTATATCTTTTGACTTTATTGAATTATGATTTTTAGCCTCGTGAGGGTGTATACCGTAAGAACCATAAACACAGTTATTATTTGATATAATATTTAAAATATTATCAAAACTTTTATCTTCAGTTGAAATAGTAAGTAAATACTTCACACCACCTTTGTTCGCCCTATCAATGGTTTCCTTTAGCGATAAAGACATTGGCTCATAATTTAAATGGCAGTGGGAATCAATTATCATTTTCAATTTTATCAAATAATATTTCTAATTTATCAAGTTCATTTTCATAATTTATAAAATTATCATCATTGATTTTATCAATGCTTAAATTTTCATTAGCAGGATTCATTAAAGTGAGGACTTTTTTCGTAGCATTAGGAATTATAGGATTAAGAAGAATACTAATGTTTTTAATTTGTTGAGTAATAGTAAACAATATCGTTTTCATTCTATCTGGATCATTTTTTTTAACAGCCCAGGGCTCTGAGTCGTTGAAATATTTATTTGCATCAAAAGAAAAACTTACAACCATTTTAATATACTCATTTAAATCTTGGTTATTCATTAAATTAATAAGTTTGGGTAAATTATTTCTTAAATTATCTATCAATTTTTTATCTGAATTTTTAAGTTTTGAACTTTTAGGTATTTTATTGTCACAATTTTTTTTAATAAATGAGAAAACTCTTTGACATAAATTTCCATAATTATTAGCTAGATCATTATTTATACAATTTTTTAAATTTTCCATTGATATTGAGCCATCATTACCAAGAGAAACTTCTTTTACTAAATAATATCGTAATTGATCAATTCCGTATTTATTAATAATTTCTATAGGGTCTAATATATTTCCTAATGATTTTGACATTTTTTTATCATCAGAGAGTATCCAGCCATGACCAAAAACTTTTTTTGGAATAGGTAACTTGGCTGCTAAAAGAAATGCCGGCCAGAATACTGCATGAAATCTTAAAATATCTTTACCTATAATATGTATGTCTGCGGGCCAAAAATTTTTATACTTTTTATCATTAATATCTGGAAAATTTAAAGCACTAATATAATTTGTTAAAGCATCAAGCCAAACATATATAACATGCTTTTCGTTTTTAGGAACAGGTATACCCCATGTGAATGAAGTTCTGCTTATAGATAAATCTTTAAGTCCCTTTTCAACAAATTTTACTACTTCGTTTTTTCTAGATTTTGGTAAAATGAAATTTGGATTTTTTTTGTAGAAATCTAAGAGTTTATTTGACCAAGATGATAATTTAAAAAAATAAGACTCCTCCTCAACCCATTCAACGCTTGAACCAGATGATTTTGAAACTCTATTGCCTTTTATATTTACAATTTCATCTTTATCATAAAATGCTTCATCAGAAACTGAGTACCAACCACTATATTTATCTAGATAAATGTCACCTGACTCTACAAGTCTATTCCATATTTCAATTACTGATTTATAATGTCTTGGCTCAGTTGTTCTAATAAAATCATCATTAGATAAATTCAAAATTTTTGTTAATGACCTAAAAGTTTCAGAAATTTCATCACAAAAAATTTTAGGGTCCTTGTTGTTTTTTTTTGCCTCTTTTTGTATTTTTTGACCGTGTTCATCTGTTCCGGTTAAAAATAAAACATTATAATTTTCTAGTCTTTTAAAACGTGCAAAAATATCGGCAACTATACTAGAATATGCATGTCCCATATGTGGTTTACCAGACGGGTAATATATTGGTGTTGTTATGTAAAAATTTTTATTCATAATTTAATTTTTCGCTAACAGCATTTATTAATGAATTTTGATTTATATTATACAACATAAATTTATTAAGATTTTCAAAAATAAAATTTTTTGTTTCAAAAATGTTATCATTTTTAAATAAACCATCTTTTTTTAAATTTTTAAAATGATATTCGACAATAAAAAAAATTAGATTAATAAATATAATATCTTTATTTTTTTTATATAAATTTAATAAAAGAGAGAAATTTTCTACAAAGTCATTAGATGGAAATATATTGAGTTCTTTACATAAATAATTAAATTTCACAAAATTTCCAGGTGATAAAAGTGAAGATTTTGGATCTAAAATTAATTCTAATTTTAAAAAACTTACAAGTTTATTAATAATCTCTAGCCTTTCATTTTCATTTAATATAATTTTTATTTCTAGAGTTCTAGATTTGACAGTTTCTATTAAAGGTTTCGATTTGTTGTTTATTAAGAAAAAAAAATTATTCCTTGATGGTTCTTCTATTATTTTAAGTAGTGCATTAAGACTATTGAGATTAAAAAGTTCAATATCATCAAATATGATAAATCTGTTTTTATCTGAAATAGTAGATTGTAAAATTTTAGCTTTTAAATGTCTTATATCTTCAACTTTTACTGACTTAAAAACTTCACCGCTAATATAAATTATATTTGAAAAAATATTATTTTGAAACTGTTTTAAAAAAGTAGAGTTTCCAGAAGAAGTGAAGTATTCCATATTATAATTGTCAGAGTCAAAAATTGAATATAAAAAATGATTTATAAGCGTTGCTTTGCCGGAACCTTTATTTCCAGAAAACATTAATACTTTAGGTAATTTTTTTTTTAAATAAAGAGAGGATAAAAATTGAAAATTTTTTTTCAAACCAAAAAGATTTAACGAATTTTTTGAATTAAAAAATAAGGGATAATTCATTTAATTTTTAAATACCTATTTACTATATTGTAAATTTTTTTTTCTAAAAAACTATCATCAGATGAAGAATCTATAACAAAATAATTTTTTCGTTTATTAGCTAATTTTATAAAAGTATTTTGTGCTTTTGTGTAGAATGATTGAGCAAAATTATCATATCGGTTTTTAGTTCTTCTTTTTAATAATCTTTGTCTAGAGGATTTTTGAGAAACTTTAAGTATAAATACAATATTTGGCTTTATGCCACGCAATATTTTTTTATGTATAGAATTGATGAATTTTATGTCAACTTTTTTACCATAAACTTGATATGCTAATGTTGAATCCGTAAACCTGTCGCAAATAACAATTTTTTTTTTTTTTAGAGCTGGTTGTATTTTATTTTTTATATGTTCATTTCTAGCAGCTAAATAAAGAAGTGTATCAGTATATTTGTCAAATTTTTCATTATTATTTTTTGTGAAATAATCTTTTAAAATTAAATTTCTAATAAGTTCAGAGCTTCTTGTACCACCAGGCTCTCTGGTTAAAATTGTATCTTTTTGTTTTTTTATTAACTTTTTGTAAAGCTTTTTACTTTGAAAAGATTTACCACAACCCTCCACTCCTTCAAAAACAATAAAAAAAGGTTTTTTTTTAAACATCTCCCCAAATCAAATAATTTAAAGAAGTTATTAAACTTCTAAAAAAATTAACTTTTTTTAAATCTTCTGCTGCATATAAAGGTAATTTTTTGATTATTTCTTTTTTTTTGGACACAATTATATTTGCTATTTGCGTTCCTTCTTGTATCGGAGCTGAAATTGGGCCTAAATATTCAAGTGTAACCGTTAAATGACTAATATCTTTTTTATTTATAGTTAAATAATAATCTTCTTTTGTTGAAGCCTTAATTTTATTTTTTCTACCTAACCAAGTATCCAATTCGAAAAATGTTTCTCCTTTTTTTGAAATTTCAAAAGTATTAGTATTTCTGAATCCCCAATTTAGCAATTTTAATGACTCTGTGCTTCTTAGATTTTTTGTATCAAAACCTGAGACCACTGCTATAACTCTTCTATCTTTCTTTATCATTGAGCTGGCTAATGAATATTTTTCAACTGCCAAATAACCTGTTTTAACTCCATCAACACCGATATTTTTATACAATAACGGGTTACGATTTCCTTGTTTTATTGGTTCTCCTCCAGTTCTATCCCATGTGAAAGTTTTTTCTGCAAATAGTTCATAATAAGTTGGGTAATTTTTTATTAAATATTTTGACATTAAGGCTATATCTCTTACTGTAGAGAAATTGTCTGGGTCGTTAATTCCAGACGCGTTGGTAAAATTTGTGGAAGTCATGCCAATTTCAATTGCTTTTTCGTTCATCATGTCTGCAAAATTAGATTCTGAGCCCGCTATACCTTCCGCTAACGCAACACAAGCATCGTTACCTGAGGCAATAATTATTCCTTTTAAAAGATTTTCAACTGATACCTGGTCATTGATCATTATAAACATTGAGGAGTAACCAGCTTGTGATAATCTCCATGCATTCTCAGAAATGGTAAATTTATCGTCTAATGACAGCTTATTTTTTTTTAGTAAATCAAATGCTACAATTGCGGTCATGATTTTAGTCATAGAAGCGGGATAAATTTGAGTGTCTGAATCAAGCTCAAATAGAACTTCATCTGAGTGGAAATCTATAAGTATTCCAGTGCGAGCCTGAATATCTGGTTTAGCATATATTTTAAGGCCTAAATTTAAAAATAATATAATTAAAATTAATAATCTATTCATTGATAAAAATATCCAATTCTTCGAATCCAAAATTTTTGAGCTTAATGTAATCATTTTTTAATAAATTAACAGAAGTATATGGACCTGAAATAACTTGCGTTTCTTTATTATTAATTTTTTTTAATTTTAATTTTTTACTATCATAATCTGTTACCTCTTTAATGATTCTTTGTTCTAAAAATTTAGCTACATCAAGAGAATAAAAAGAAGCTATATGTATGAATATTTCTTCAGTAATTTTTGTCAAAGTTTTCGATTTATTTTTTGATATATTGGAAATTTGAACTGATGCTATAGGAGCTTTTGAGGGTATTTTTTTTTCCTCATTGTAAATTTTTGCTTTTTCAGCGATAAATAATTTATTTTTTTTAACTTGAGTTATTTCTAATAAAGGTAAATTTGGATCTAAATTAAGTTTTTCAGCAACAGGTTTTGTTATCAAAATCTTATAAAAATCCGGATATTTAATTCTTTTAATATTTTTAAGAACCATTGTTTCATTATTTTTTGGATTTATAATTTTAATCAAAGTGCCAGTTCTCAAATTTTGGTGTGATATTTGCATTTTATCATTACTCATACTTCCTTTAATAATTTTTTCACGGTAATCAAAATCATTATAAATATACGCAAAACCTTTAGCCGAATAGAGTTTATTTTGATTTATCTTAGATATTTGAGGTGAGCAAGATAATACAAAAAATAAAATAAAAATTATTCTAAATTTCATTTTTAAAATTTTCTTTGAGTGTGCAAACAGCTAGAGCAAATCTTAGTGATCTATTCCAATTTAAAATTTTTTCATAATTTTCAAATACTATATAAGCTGGAGATAAAGTTTCGGCGCCTGGAATTATATCTTTATCAGGAATAATTATAGCACTCATTAAATCATCTTGTATATTTAGTTTTTCATAATTTTGAATGTACTTTTTAAAAAAAATAAATTTTTTTTTGTTTTTTATGTTTCTCGCAGAAGAATTTAAATATTTTTTTGGTATATCATCTTTCAATTCTATTTTAAAAAAACATGGATCATTTTTTTTCCATCCAATAGTTTTTAAATAATTCGCAGCTGATGCAAATGAGTCTTCAATATTTTTAAGCTCAATTGTCTTGTTGTTATTATAATCGATTGCATAATTTCTAATCGTACGCGGCATAAATTGAAAATTACCAAAGGCCCCGGCCCAAGAACCGTACAAAATATCTTTATTTACAATTTTTTTATCTACTAGTCTTAGTAGAATTAACAATTCCTCTGTAAAAAATTCACTTCTTCTTTTATCAAAACTTAAAGTTGCTAGTGATGAAACTATATCCATTTTGCCCAAATATTTACCAAAATTTGTTTCTATTCCCATAAGTGCAAGCAATAATTCTTTTTCAACATTAAAATCTTTTTCAATTATTTCAATAATAGTCTTTTCTTTTTTATACAGACTTAACCCTTCTTTAAGTTTACGATTTGATGATCTTTTTTTTATATATGTAAATGTATCCTCATAAAATTCTGGCTGATAACGATCGTACTCAATAACTTTAGGCAAAAATTTAGCCTGAGACATTAGTTCATTAACAACTTTTATTGAAATACCAGAACTTACAGCTTTAGCTTTAAAATTTTTTAACCATTTATCAAAATCGTTATTAGCAAAAGACTGATTTATAAATAATATGAATAAAAAGAGTGAACTAAAAATTAATTTAAACATTTTTCTAATTATCATAATTAATATGTATTAACTAGTAATACAAAATTCCACTTATTTATTGTTATTTAACAACTTTGATAGTATTAAAGTATCTAATTTTGTTTCAAGGAGAGGTGGCTGAGCGGTTGAAAGCACTGGTCTTGAAAACCAGCAACGGGGCAACTCGTTCGTGGGTTCGAATCCCACCCTCTCCGCCATTATAATCTAAAGTTTTTAAAAATTGTTGAAACAGCATTTTTATCAATTCGATTTTTAATAATATTATGATTATAAAAATTTAAAATTATTTCATCTTCATAATTTAAGAATTTATCTAATTCAAAAAGCTGATCTTTACTAAATGAATTAATATATTTATCAACAAATGAACTAAGTAAAATATCCATTTCTTTCGTACCTCTATAAGCTGCACGATAAATTAATTTTTTTTTAAATATTTCTAATTCATTGTTCATTAATTTATATTATACATTATCTAATCAATTAATGAAAAAAGATTTTATATTTAGCGCAGTTAATAATTTAAAAGGTGTCGGTCCCCAATTATCAAAGTATTTAAAAAAGAAAAGAATAGAAAAAATAAAAGATATAATTTTAAACCTTCCCTATTCTGATACAGACAGATCTAAAATCTATAAATTAAATGAGCTTGAGATTGGAAAAATCCAGTCTATAAAAGTTTTAGTAAAAAAATTAAATTTTCCTAGGATTAGAAATTTACCAAATAAAATTTTATGTGAAGATGAAACAGGTAAAATCGATATTATTTATTTTAATAGTCGTGAGGGATATCTAAGAAAATTATTTCCCCTGAATGAATGGGTAGTTATTAGTGGAAAAATTAACTATTTTAACAAAAAATATCAAATAACAAATCCAGATTATGTAACTACTTTAGATAAACAAGAATATGTTATTAAAAAGATACCTAAATATAATTTAACAAAAGGTATTAATGAAAAAAAATACAGATCCATAAGTGAACAAGTAATAAATAATTTACCGACTATAGACGATTGGCTAAAAATAAAATTTCTTAATGAAAATAATTTAATTGATTGGAATGAAGCAATTAGAAGGCTTCATAATTCTAAAGATTCTAAAAATAGTCAATCTAGCTCTTATAGAAGAATTGTTTTCGATGAATTGTGTGCAAATTTTTTAACTTTGTCGAAAAATAGAAGAAGAATAAAAAAGAATAAAATCCCTAAAATTTTTACTAGTGTACATTCTGAAAGAATTATAAAAAAACTGCCATTCAATTTAACCAGAAGTCAGATAGATGTATTTAATGAAATAAGTTTAGATTTATTGAGTAAAAACAGAATGTTTAGAATTATTCAGGGAGATGTAGGGTCAGGTAAAACTATAGTTTCCTTATTATCTATAGTGAATGTTATTGAAAGTGGATATCAATGTGCTTTGATGTCTCCTACAGAAATACTTGCAAAGCAACATTACAATTTATCAAAAAAAATTTTTAAAAATAATATTGAGGTAGAATTTTTAACTGGAAAAACAGAATACAAATTAAGAAAAAAGATTTTAGATAAATTAAAGAATGGAAAAATAGATTTATTAATTGGAACACATTCATTGTTTCAAAAAACTATTAGTTTCAAAAAATTGGGTTTAGTTGTTATAGATGAACAACATAAATTTGGAGTAAAACAAAGAAGTGATTTAGCGCAAAAAGGAGGACATAATTGTGATGTATTGCTTATGTCTGCGACTCCTATTCCTAGAACCATGATGATGTCTCTTTACGGGGATATGGATGTATCTAAAATTAAAGAAAAACCTGCAAAAAGAAAAAAAATAATTACTTTAAGTAAGCCTGAAAAAAAAATTGGAGAAATTTGGCCTTTTATAAAAAAACTAATAAATGAAGATAATCAAATTTTTTGGGTCTGTCCATTAATAGAAGAATCTAGTTTCTTAGATTACTCATCAGCAAAAAAAAAATTTGAACTAATTAATAATAAATTTCCAAACAAAGTTGGGTTAATACACGGTGCGATGGACAAAGAAGATAAGGAAAATATTTTGAACAAGTTTTTAAATAAAGAAATTTCAATTCTCGTTTCCACAACAGTAATTGAAGTCGGCATAGATTTTCCAAACGCAAATTTAATTATAATAGAAAATGCTAATAAATTTGGTCTTGCACAATTACATCAGTTAAGAGGTAGAGTCGGTAGGGGTGAAAAACAAGGAACTTGTATTTTGTTATATAAAGACGGATTAACTAAAAATGCAATCAAAAGAATTAAAATCCTCAAAAGTTCCGACGATGGTTTTTTTATTGCAGAGGAAGATTTAAAATTAAGGGGTTTTGGTGATTTAATTGGCTTTCAACAAAGTGGTATGAAAAATTTTAGATTTGCGGATCCCGTAATTCATGAGGATTTATTCAAATTAGCAGAAAAACATATTCTTAATATAAGAGATGAAATTAATCAAAAAAAATACTCTTTTTTATTAAAACTTTTTGATAAAGCAGAAATAATAAATGTAAGTGAAATTTAATCAATATTGGTTGTTCCGGCTGAAACTATAAACTTGGACGCTTGTTCAAAACTAACATCAAGATAAATAAGGTCTTTTTTTGGAACCATTAATAAAAAACCGCTTGTTGGATTGGGTGTTGTTGGAACAAAAACGTTAATAATATCTTCTTCTACTTTATTTTTAATTAGACCAACATTTTCTTTTGTTGCAAAGCCGACAGCCCAAATACCTTTACGTGGATACTCTAAAAGGACTACACTTTTTTGATTATTATCTGATTTAGTGAAAGTTTCAGTCATTTGACCTATTGCGGAGTATATGGTCCTAAGAATAGGAATTCTTTTTAAAATATTGTTGAAAAGTTCAAAGAATTTTTTTCCTAAAAAAGAGAGAGATAACCAGCCTATAAAGGTAATTATTATTAATGCAATTACTATTTCAACACCCGGTATATTAAAAGGCAGGTAGTTATTAGGGTTGATTTCTTTTGGAATAATTCTTCCAGAAATTCTTATTAAAAAAAGCGTTAAGTATAAAGTTATTCCGATTGGTATTAAAACAACAATTCCAGCTATAAAATTATTTCTAGCTCTTGAAAATATTGATTTTTTTAAGTTTGGTTCTGACATTAATTAGGAATAACTTGAATATATAATGAATATTATTATTAAGATAAAAATTGCAATTAATAGTTTATTATTTAAAATCATAAATATTAAAATGTATAACACAAATAGACGAAAATTTCTTGGCTATTTTGGATGCGGATGCTGCTCATTGGTGCTTCCTTCTTGTTCAACTGTACCTATTACAGAAAGAAGACAATTAAGCATAATACCAGAGTCTCGCATCAATCAACAAGCAGCTGCTGCTTATGAAAAATTTAAAAGTAAAACTAAATTAATTACAACTGGTTCACAATTAAATGAAATTAGAAGAATTGGCAAAAAAATGGAATTAGCTGTCAGTTCTTTTTTTTTAAATTCAGGAAAACAAGACCCAACTAGAAATTTTGGTTGGGACTATATATTGGTTGATAATGATAAAGTGGTAAATGCTTGGTGCATGCCTGGAGGAAAAATTGCTGTTTATACAGGATTATTAAAAGTAACAAAAAATATTAATGCACTTTCTGTTGTTATGGGCCATGAAATAGCCCATGCTGTAGCTAGACACTCAGTAGAAAGAATGAGTCAAGCGATGACAATAAATTTAGGTACTACAGTTGCTGATATTTTTTTAGGAGGAGCGATTAGTAAAACCAGAAATACTGTCGGACAAAATACTGGTTTCGATATTTTTCAATTAGGTATAATGAATCCATTTGGTAGAAAGCAGGAAACCGAGGCAGACTATTTGGGTTTAATTTTTTCTTCTTTATCTGGTTTTGATATTAGAGAGTCTGTAAAACTATGGCAGAGAATGGCAGAAAAAAATAAAGGGAAAGAGCCGCCTGTATTTTTAAGCACCCACCCTAGTAGCAAAAAAAGGATTGAAAATTTAAATAACTGGATAACAGAAGTAATGATAAAATATCCACCAATAAAAGTATAATTATTGGTGAGCCCTGATGGACTCGAACCATCGACACCCTCCTTAAAAGGGAGGTGCTCTACCAACTGAGCTAAGGGCCCTTAAAGACTGTTCTTTTATAT
>Ga0213869_10000989_pt1 | contig 21882 bp, 23 predicted proteins | sample PICome_10_FD_160083 | JGI IMG/M metagenome (GOLD analysis project Ga0213869, IMG submission 160083) | Coastal seawater microbial communities near Pivers Island, North Carolina, United States - PICO132 | ecosystem: Environmental > Aquatic > Marine > Coastal | place: USA: North Carolina...
GATCACTTTATCGTATACGTTCCACGAAATTGATTTGCCCGAGGCGCAGGCCGCGTTGCAGATTGATACACCCATAAAACGAAACTAAGTTCGACGAGGCCCAACTATGGCACATGAAAAGAACCACGATTATCACATCCTACCCCCTTCAGTGAACCCGTTTTTGGGCTCCTTGTCGGCTTTAGTGATGCTGACAGGGGCAATCCTCTGGATGCATGACAATGGCCCCTACATCTTCTTGGCCGGCTTTGTTGGCGTGCTCTACATCATGTACGCATGGTGGAGCGAAGTTGTGGTTGAAAGCCATGTGGGCGATCACACACCAGTCGTACAAATCGGCCTGCGCTACGGGTTCATCTTGTTCATCATGTCTGAAATCATGTTCTTTTCTGCGTGGTTCTGGAGCTTTTTCAAACATCAGCTCTACCCGATGTATGAATATGTCGGCACGCAATATGTGAAGCCTGAGTTCCACCAAATCAACGCTTTCGAACTGCCGCTGATCAACACGCTCCTGCTTTTGATCTCCGGCTGTGCGGCGACATGGGCACACCACGCCCTGGTGCATGACAACAACCGAAAAGATTTGCGCTTGGGGTTGATCTTGGCGATTGCTTTTGGCGCGATTTTCACAGCATTTCAGGTCTATGAGTACCACGAATTGTTGGTCGTTGATGGCTGGACCTTCTCCGGCGAGATCACATTCGCCAACTTCTTTATGGCTACCGGATTTCACGGCATGCACGTCCTGATCGGTACGATCTTTCTGCTGGTCTGCTTGATCCGCGTCACCAAGGGTCACTTCACTCCGAAAAGCCATGTGGGCTTTGAGGCCGCGGCTTGGTATTGGCACTTCGTGGATGTGGTTTGGCTCTTCTTGTTCGCAGCCGTTTACCTCTGGGCGGGCTAAATAGGCCTTGCCGGCGCTACGGCGCGACGGTCAGTTTTTAAGAAGGGCGGCGCATAGCTGCCCTTTTTGCACTTTGAAGGGGACGAAATGCGGTATTGGGGCATGATAATTTTGGGCATTGGGGGCACGGCCATCTTACTCGGGTTGGGCGTCTGGCAAGTGCAGCGCTTGGCCTGGAAAACCGAAATTCTGGCGCAGATCGAGCGCAAAATTTTGGCGCCTGCCGTCGATATTCCCGCCCAGGTCGCGCCCGCCACGGATGACCTTCTGCCCGTGCGCGGCACCGGGCGTTATGTCGGGGATCGCACGGTCCGCATCCTCGTGTCCCAAAAGATTTATGGTGCAGGCTATCGCTTGATCAGCGCCTTTGAGTTGAATGATGGCCGCAAGATTATGATCGATCGCGGGTTCACCTCCGTGCGCGCAGATATGCCCGTCATGCCCAAGGGTTCGGGCCGGGTGGTGGGCAACCTGCAATGGCCGCAAGAAATTGATAGTTTCACCCCTGACAATGATCTTGCCGCGAATATATGGTTTGCCCGAGATGTGGCCACACTGTCCGCTCATCTGCAGACTGAGCCAATCTTATTGGTGCTGCGCAACAGCAGCTTTGCCGAAGAAGGGGCCCAGCCATTGCCCAAAATGAGCGCCAATATCCCGAATGATCATCTTAATTATGCGCTGACTTGGTTTTCTTTGGCATTTATCTGGCTTGGAATGTCGGGATATTTCCTTTACCGATCCCGTGACATTCAAACTTAGGGCCAAGGCAATGAAATATATCTCAACCCGCGGGAATGCGCCTGTTTTATCATTTGAAGAGGCCATGTTGAGTGGACTGGCGCGGGACGGCGGGCTGTATGTGCCGCAAACCATTCCGCAGATGAGCAGCGCCGATATTGCGGCGCTGGTGGGTCAATCCTATGAGGAGATCGCCTTTCGCGTGATGAAACCCTTTGTCGGCGACTGTTTCAGCGATGCGGAACTGATGGAGTCGATCACTGCGGCCTATGCGAGTTTTGGCCATGCGGCGCGGGCGCCATTGGTGCAATTGGGCCCAAATCATCATCTGCTCGAGCTGTTCCACGGCCCAACATTGGCCTTCAAGGATTTTGCCATGCAGCTGATTGGCCAGCTGTTTCAAAAGGCGCTCACGCGACGCGGGGAGCAGGTAACAATCGTCGGCGCGACCTCGGGTGATACCGGGTCGGCTGCGATCGAGGCTTTTCGCGGTTTAAATGTGGCTAATGTCTTTATTCTCTTTCCCAATGGCCGGGTGTCAGAGGTGCAGCGCCGTCAAATGACCACGCCGGCCGATGCCAATGTCCACGCCATCGCAATGGAGGGCACATTCGACACCTGCCAAGCCATGCTCAAAGATATGTTCAATGACTTTGAATTCCGCGATGGGGTGAAATTGGCCGGGGTCAACTCAATCAACTGGGCCCGGGTTTTGGCGCAGGTGGTATATTACTTTAGCGCCGCAACCAGTCTCGGCGCCCCGCATCGAAAGGTCTCCTTCACCGTGCCCACAGGCAATTTTGGAGATATTTTTGCAGGCTACATCGCCAAGCGTATGGGGTTGCCGATTGACCGTTTGGTGATTGCCACCAACCGCAATGACATTTTACACCGGGCCATAGGCACCGGACGCTATGACACCGATCAAGTTTTTCCCACAATTACCCCATCCATGGATATCGAAGTTTCCTCAAATTTCGAACGGGCGCTGTTTGATGCCTATGATAGAGATGGTGCGGCTGTGGCACAGCTGATGGGGGAGATGAAGCAAGGTGGTTTTGGCATCAGCCAGGGCGCTTTGCATGCGTTGCGCGCGTATTTCGACAGTGGTCGCAGCTCGGATGAGCAAACCAGTGCTACGATCCAAAATCTCTTTGCTACCACCGGCGAAGTGCTGTGCCCACATTCCGCCGTAGGGGTGAAAGTAGCTGAGGAACATTTGGGGCGCTCCCCGATGATCACCCTGGCAACAGCACATCCTGCAAAATTCCCGGACGCTGTAGAGGCGGCCATCGGCCTGCGGCCGGTGTTGCCACGCTGGCTGGCGGATTTGTTCGATCGCGAAGAGCGCGTGACTGAAATGCCCAATGATTTGCAACGCATGAAATCCCTAGTTCGCGAGCGTATAGCCCTTTGACCGTTCAAACCCATCGCCTGAAAAACGGCTTTCGCATCGTCACCGAACATATGCCGGGGCTAAAATCGGCCTCTGTTGGCATATGGATCAACGCCGGCGGCCGTCATGAGCGGATTGAACAAAACGGCATAGCGCATTTTCTGGAGCATATGGCCTTTAAGGGGACCGAGCGGCGGACTTCTGTGCAAATCGCAGAGGCGATTGAGGATGTGGGCGGATATATCAATGCCTATACCAGTCGCGAGATGACGGCTTATTATGCGCGTGTGTTGCAGGGCGATGTGCCTTTGGCGCTGGATGTAATTTCAGATATTGTGCTCAATTCGATTTTTGACCCTGCTGAGATTGAAGTCGAACGTGGCGTAATCCTGTCTGAGATTGGTCAAGCTCTGGATACGCCGGATGATATTATCTTCGATTGGCTGCAAGAGGTCTCCTATCCAGGTCAGGCCATCGGGCGCTCAATCTTGGGGCCTGAGGAACGGGTGGCTCAATTTCAAAAATCGGATTTGTCGCAATTTGTACGGGAAAATTACAGCCCCGATCAAATGGTGCTGGCGGCAGCTGGAGCGGTGGATCATGCGGAAATCCTGCGCCAGTGTGAAGATATTTTTGGAGATTTGACCCCGCGGGCTCAGTCACTAGTGACACCAGCGCAATTTCAGGGCGGAGAAATTCGCCGTGTAAAAGATCTTGAACAAGCACATTTTGCGATGTCCTTTGAAAGCCCAAATTACAAAGATCCTGAAATCTATACGGCGCAAATTTTCTCGACAGCCTTTGGTGGCGGCATGTCGTCCCGGCTCTTTCAAGAGGTGCGGGAAAAGCGTGGGCTATGCTATTCGATTTTTGCCAGTGCGGGTGCCTATTGCGACACGGGCACGATGACATTCTATGCCGGGACCTCTGGCGATAAGCTGGCTGATTTGGCGAATATCACCATAGATGAGCTGAAACGCGCAGCAGAGGACATGAGCGAAGTTGAAGTGGCCCGAGCGCGGGCTCAGATGAAAGCAGGCATGTTGATGGGGCTGGAAAGCCCATCTGCGCGGGCTGAGCGTCTGGCGCGGATGCTGGCGATTTGGGATCGCATTCCGGTTTTGGATGAGGTTGTGGCTCAAATTGATGCGGTCAGTGTTGCGGCCGTGCGGAGCTATGCAGGGGCGATGACCGATGGTGCGCCCGCGGCTATGGCACTTTACGGACCAGTGAGCGATGCGCCCGTTATTGCGGCGGTGCAGGCCAGGTTGGTGGCGTGAGTGATGTTTACCCGTAATACCAAGCCTGTGTGTGAGACTGACCGCCTGATCTTGCGGTTGCCTCAACACACTGACTTTCGGTCTTGGGTGGATCTGCGCAGCGACAGCCGCGACTTTCTGTCTCCTTGGGATCCAGTTTGGTCGGAGGAGCATTTGACCCGGAGAAATTTTACCGCGCGCGTCTATTGGGCACAGCGCGCGGTCAAAACTGGCGCCGGCTGCCCTATGTTTTTGATCCGTAAGATTGATCAAGCTCTTGTTGGGGCGGTGACATTGGACAATATCCGCAGAGGCCCGGCTCAGGCGGGCACTTTGGGATATTGGACCGGAGAGCGGTTCGCACGCCAAGGCTATATGCGCGAGGCGGTCACCGGGTTGGTCGCCCACGCATTTAGAAAGCTGGATCTTAGCCGAATTGAAGCGGCCTGCTTGCCCGAAAACCAGCCTTCGCGCGGATTATTGGAGAGCTGCGGCTTTAAATATGAAGGTGTGGCGCAGAGTTATTTGCAAATCGCAGGGCGCTGGCGCACCCATGTGCTTTACGCTGCGATCCGCTTTGACCGACGTGGGAAAACCGAGGCGGGCTAAAGGCCCTCATAGGCGCAGAGGCAGTGAACCGGCATATCCAAACTCTCCAGCACACGCCGGCCGCCGAGATCGGGTAGATCGATGATAAATGCGCATCCGATGACATCGGCGCCGAGACGCTCCAGCAGCTTGATACTTGCAGACGCCGTTCCGCCTGTGGCCAAAAGATCATCAACCACCAGGACCTTTTCACCCGGCTCAATGGCGTCTTCATGAATTTCCATGACCGCTTCGCCATACTCGAGCGTGTAGGCCTGTGACAGGGTTGCGCCGGGCAGCTTGCCTTGCTTGCGGATTGGCACAAACCCTTTCCCCAGTTCATAGGCAATCGCACCGCCCAGAATAAAGCCGCGCGCTTCAAGGCCGACGATTTTATCCACCCGGACACCTGCATAAGGCTGCAGCAGCTGATCAATAGCCAGACGCAGGCCACTCGGGTCGGCAAATAGCGTGGTGACATCGCGAAACATAATTCCCTCATGAGGGAAATCAGGGATTGTGCGGATATAGTCTTTCACGGTCTTCATTGCGCATTCCTCTTCTGGCGTGCCCGTCATAACAGCTCTGCCAATAGACACGAGCCCCAATTTGCCATGCTTTGCACGATGGTGCTTAGCGCAAGACTCGCCCAGCCACAGCGTCGAGCTTGCCGAGCAAAATTGGATCGCGCGCCTCTGGCGCGGTAAGTATGGCATATTCCAGCGCCCTGTCGCAGCCATGCGGACAGGCGGCGCGGGTTGGGCCCAAAAGCTGCGGCAGGCGCGCCACCATTCCCTTGGCCTGGGCTGAATTGCCCATGAGGGTTTTGATGATTTCTGTCACATCAACCTCCCCATGGTCTGGGTGCCAGCTGTCATAGTCGGTGATCATGGCCACAGAGGCGTAGCATAACTCCGCTTCGCGCGCCAATTTTGCTTCTGGCATATTGGTCATCCCGATCACATCGGCGCCCCAGCTTTCACGGTACATGCGGCTTTCCGCCAGGGTTGAAAACTGCGGCCCTTCCATTGCCAGATATGTGCCGCCTTCATGCACGGTAATTCCTTCTGCCCGAGCCGCCACTGCACAAGCCGCTGATAGCCGTGGGCAGGTTGGGTGGGCGAGGCTTACATGGCCCACGCAGCCGCGCGAGAAAAACGAGCTGGCCCGTTGGGTTGTCCGATCAATAAATTGATCCACAAGCACAAAATGCCCTGGCGCCATTGCCTCGCGAAACGAGCCGCAGGCACTTACAGAGATGACATCTGTGACTCCCAGCCGTTTCAGTGCGTCGATATTGGCGCGATAAGGCACATCACTCGGGGCGTGGACATGGCCGCGCCCATGGCGGGGCAAAAAGACCATTTCGACACCGGCCAGCTGCCCGGTGAGCAGCTCATCGGAAGGGGTGCCCCAAGGACTCTCGACCTGTTGCCATTCGGGGTTCTGCAGCCCGTCAATTTCATAAATCCCGGAGCCGCCAATCACTCCAATTTTTGTGTTGCTCATCGCTTGCGTCCTTAAAATGCCGACGTGTCCTCATTTTGTTACATGTTTTTATGCGGCGCGCCAGCCGGAGACCACGTTGATCCGTTTAGAATTTCGCAGCATATTAAGAATTCCGTGACCTCCGCGAAATATATGATATGAGGCGGTAAGGTTGCGACTGTTCGACGAAAAGGTTTCCATTATGTCTCGTTTCTCATTGGCTGCATCAGCGGTCAAAATTTCTTTTGCCAATTTTAATTTGAGCGCCGGGGAGCCGTTGACTCCGGGCCGAGTGCGTATCGAGCTGCTGGCCGGCCTGACCGTGGCGCTGGCGCTGGTGCCTGAGGCAGTGGCCTTTGCTTTTGTCGCTGGGGTGCATCCTTTGGTCGGGCTTTACGCCGCCTTCATCGTTGGCCTTATCACAGCCCTGATCGGTGGCCGTCCCGGTATGATTTCTGGTGCAACGGGCGCTCTGGCGGTGGTCATGGTGGCGCTTGTGGCGCAGCATGGGGTCGAATATCTTTTTGCGACTGTGGTGCTTATGGGGCTTATTCAAATTTTTGTTGGCATCATGAAATGGGGAAAATTTATCCGTCTTGTACCGCATCCGGTGATGCTGGGCTTCGTAAATGGTTTGGCGATTGTGATTTTTCTGGCGCAGATGACACAATTCAAGGTGCCGGGATCTGTGGTGAATACCGGGCAGGGGATGTCGAGCGGGGAGTGGCTTTCCGGCCTGCCCTTGTTGGTAATGCTGGGGCTGGTCGCGCTGACTATGGTGATCGTCTGGGGCATGCCCAAGCTGACCAAAGCTGTTCCAGCCCCCTTGGCTGGGATTGGCATTGTCGCGGTGATTGTGATTGCCTTTGGCATTGATGTGCCGCGGGTCGGCGATTTGGCCAGTATTGAGGGCGGCTTGCCGCAATTTCATATCCCTAGCGTGCCGCTGACCTTGGAAACCTTTTGGATCATCCTGCCCTATGCGGGGATTCTTGCCGCCATTGGCCTTATCGAAAGCCTGCTGACGCTCAATCTTGTAGGCGACATCACCAATAAACGTGGGGGTGCGAGCCAGGAGAGCATCGCGCAGGGCATTGCCAATACCCTCACTGGATTTTTTGGTGGTATGGGCGGCTGTGCCATGATTGGCCAGTCGATGATAAATGTGAAATCTGGCGGGCGCACGCGGATTGCGGGAATCGCTGCGGCGCTCTTCCTTTTGGCTTTCATTGTTGTGGCCTCGCCTTTAATCGAACAAATTCCTTTGGCTGCCTTGGTCGGTGTGATGTTCATGGTTGTGATCGGCACATTTGCTTGGAACAGTTTAATGATCATGCGCAAAGTGCCGCTAACGGATGCCTTTGTGATCATTTTGGTCACAGCCGTGACGGTGATGACCGACCTTGCCATCGCGGTTGTGGTTGGGGTGATCGTCTCAGCGCTTGCCTATGCTTGGCAAAACGCCACCCGAATCCATGCCAACCGGGCGATTGAGAGTGATGGCGCCAAGGTTTATAAAATCCGAGGACCGCTGTTTTTTGGCTCATCAGAGGGGTTTTCAGAGTTGTTTACCCCATATGATGACCCAGAAACGGTGATCGTTGATTTCGCAGACAGCCGGGTTGCGGATCAATCGGCGCTGCAAGCGATTGAGGCGCTGGCGTTGAAATATGAAGAGGCTGGCAAGCGCATTCAATTGCGCCATCTGAGCAAAGACTGCCATTATCTTCTGAGCAAGGCCGGGCATTTGATCGTCGACAGTGACGATGACCCCGATTATCAAATCGCGGTGAATTACGGTGTGCGCACGGGTATTTTATCTACCGGCCATTAGCGCCAAAAGCCGCCGAGTGGCCCGGATCAATCGTCCGGGCGGCTCAAGGCAAAAGTATGGTCCACAAAGGTGTAATCCTTATAGCCCAAACGCGCCAATGGCTTGAAGGTTTTCACATCAAACAGGCCATTCACAACGCAATCGTCGCGCATATGCACGCCAGTGACTTCCCCAAAGACGGCAAAATTTGCCGGCCCGGCCAGCTCGATGATCTGCGTCACCTTGCACTCGAGGCTTGCGGGCGCGCCGTCCACGCGAAACCCCTCGATGGTTTCACAGGCTACGGCTTCCAACCCCGCATGTGCAAACTCATCTTCTTGCTTGCCAAGGCTTGCCGAGGAGGCATTCATCGCTTCCAGCATGGCAAATTCGACAATATTGACGCAAAATACCCCGGTTTCGCGGATGTTGCTGACGCTGTCTTTGGTGCCATCCTGATCAGGTTTCGCGCCGGTCGAGGCAAACATAACCTGCGGCGGCACATAGGCCACAGCGTTGAAAAACGAGTAGGGCGCCAGGTTGCGCGCCCCTGCGGTGTCCTGGGTTGAGATCCAGCCGATGGGCCGCGGGCTTACGATGGCGTTAAACGGGTTATGGGGCAGTCCGTGACCCTGTTCGGGACGATAAAACATACGCTCTCCTCTGAGTTTGCGCGGAGCGTAGCCGCGTGTTAGGCCAGTTGCAAAAGGAAAGAGGACTGGGCGGTGTTTCATTTAAACCGCGAGACAGCAGAAGATTGGTGGGAGGTCGAAGCGCTTTATGATTTGTGCTTCGCGCCGGGCCGGGAGGCTTTGTCTTCTTATCGATTGCGCGAGGACAGGCCGCCGATTGCGGCCCTGTCACGGGTGGCGCGGGATGCGGATGGTATTCTGGCCGGCGCCATTCGCTACTGGCCCGTTTGCATCGAAACGCATACCGCGCTCTTGCTGGGACCGATTGCAGTTCACCCAACCCGGCAGGGCGAGGGGCTGGGCGGCTATTTGATTCGTGAAAGCCTGGCCCTCGCGCCGGGGCTTGGCTGGAACAGGGTACTGCTGGTCGGGGACGCGCCCTATTACCAAAAATTTGGGTTTCGGCCGCTGAGCGGCGTTGAGATGCCGCCGCCCACCAACCCCAAACGTATTTTGGGCATGTCTTTGACGCCCGGCGCTTGGGAGGGGGTGCAAGGTCAGGTCACCCGCGCCCCGGCCTAATTCGGCGGCATCCCAGCCCAGCGCAAAACTGCCCGCCATGGCCAGACATACATTTCATCGATCTGTAAGCTATTTTAAAAGATTAAAAATTTTTGACATCAGGTATTTTATGAAGGCAAAACTGTGGCAAATTCCGAGCATGTCAACAAACTGTAGCAAAGGCGCGGCGGTTGGGAATGAATATGTTCAAGCGGTCGGTAGGACTCGCTTGTCTCATAAGGATCCGCACCGGGGCGGGTGTCTGGACTGCAGAGCTGATCTATCCTGAGCATTGGTCAGAGCCGCCGGGCGATGCGGTTGCGCCAGAACATCCAGAACGGTATGGCAAGCTCCAGCATGCGAAGATTGACGCCGCGGAATTGCTCTTTGGTTTTGGCGAGGTTCAATATGCCGATCTCAAAGAGAACCTGTGGAAGGTAATGTCTCAAGAGGTCATCAATGACGCGCAGGAGGATCGAAAAAACCGCGGGATCGCACGGGCGCTGGTGAAATTTGCCAAAGGGGCGGGCAAATTTACCACTGCGTTATCTGCCGGGCTTGCGGCCGCGGCGATTGGCGATGCAACCGCTGCGCAGCATATTTTGACGCAATTTAATGCAATTCTCGATAAGCTACGGAAGACCTTTATTTAGACTTTAGCGGCTTGATGCGGGTGCGGGGCTTGTTACGAGCCGCCGTGCTTCAACCATTCGGCCACAGGGCCGCGCACCGATTGATGGCCCGCCGCTCTGGCCTCATCAATGACGTCTTTTAATTCTTTGAGATTAATCCGCCTGATAAGGTGTTTGACCGGCGCCACGGAGGCGGGGCGCATGGAGAGCGTGCCGATGCCCAAAGCTGCAAAACAAGCCGCTTCCAGCGGCCGGCCCGCGTCCTCGCCGCAAAAGGACAGATGCGTCTGACTGGCGCGCGCGCGGGTCACGATCTGCTCTAGAAAGTTCAAAAAGCTGGTGCTGAGCGTGTCATAGCGCCGGCGCACCCGCTCGTTCTCGCGATCGGCTGCAAAGAAAAATTGTTTCAGATCATTGCCGCCGATCGAAAGAAAATCGACCTCTTGGAAAAATTGGTCTGGCGCGAACGCCAAAGACGGGGTTTCAAGCATGGCGCCGACATGGATATGGTTCGGCAGGCTGTGACCAAGTTTTATCTCACGCGCCTTGGCCCGGTCCAGCTCCGCCAAGGCACCATGAAATTCATCTAATTGTGCAATAAAGGGGAACATGACCGACAGATCGCGCCCGGCGGTGGCTCGCAGCAGCGCTTGCAGTTGCATGCGCAGAATACCGGGCTTGTCCAGCCCGACCCGTATGGCTCGCCAGCCCATGGCCGGGTTCGGCTCATCTTGCGGCACCATATAGGGCAGCACCTTGTCAGAGCCGATGTCCAGCGTGCGAAACACCACTTTGCGCCCCTCAGCAGCATCCACGACCCTTGTGTATTGTGAAACCAGTTCGGCACGTTTGGGCATTTGGTTTTGCGCTAAAAATTGCAATTCTGTGCGAAACAGCCCCACCCCCTCGGCGCCAGAACTGGGCAGAGAGGGCAGATCGGCCATGAGGCCCGCATTCATCAGCAATTGCACGGTGGTGCCGCATTTCGCCTCTGCGGGCTTGTCGCGCAGCTCGACATAGCGATCCGCCTGCTGGCGCATCATCGCGATTTTATCGCGCATGGCCTTTTGAACGCCTTCATCCGGGCGCAGGTGCACACGGCCCTGATTGCCATCAATCATAATTGCGTCACCGTTGAGGGCCTCGGTCACAATGCCTTTGGCGCGAATTAGCAACGGAATAGCCAGTGCTCTGGCCACAATGGCCGCATGGGAGCCGACAGATCCCTCTTCCAGCACAATCCCGCGCAGGCTGCGGCCATAGTCGAGCAACTCACCGGGGCCGATATTGCGGGCTACAAGAATTGGGTTGGCAGGCACTGCAGCCCCCGTATCGCTGCCTTGTCCGGTGAGGAGGCGCAACAGACGGTTGGAAAGGTCGTCCAAGTCATGCAGGCGTTCGCGCAGATAGCTATCTTTAGACTGTCCCATTCGGCTGCGGGCGGCGGATTGTTCTTTTTCCACTGCAGCTTCGGCAGAGAGGCCGCGTTGTATGTCCTCTTCCATACGCCGTCGCCATCCTTTGGAATTGGCAAAGAGACGGTAGGCTTCGAGAACTTCCAATTGTTCGGCATCACCGCTGCGTGCATTGGTGAGCATTTGGTCAACGGAAATGCGCAGGCGGTCAAGCGCCTCTTCGAGCCGCTGCGTTTCCACCTCGGGATCATCGGCAATGGGATTGGTCACGACGACCCGCGGTTCATGCAGATAGACCGAACCTTCGGCCACGCCATCCTGCGCGCTTTTGGCGTGAAACATGACAGGTTTTTGGTGGCGGGCAGACAGCGCATCGCCATCGCCGACAAAGGCGCCCAATTCTGTCATCTCCGCTAAGACCATCGCCACGACTTCCAACGCGTAAATTTCATCGGCGGAAAATTCGCGGGCTGCTTTCGATTGAACAACCAAGACTCCAAGCGAGTCGCCGAGACGCTGAATGGGAACGCCAAGAAAAGAGGAATAGATCTCCTCGCCGGTCTCGGCCATGAAGCGAAAGCCCTTGGCCGACGGGGCGTCGGCGGTATTGATGACCTGATTGAAGCGGGCCACACGGCCCACTAGACCCTCGCCGATGCGCATCCGGGTTTGGTGAACCGCGGCGGCATTCAAGCCCTCTGTAGCGCAGAGCTCCAATGTCTCTTGATCGCGAAAGAGATAGATTGAGCAAACCTCCGAGCGCATCGAGCTGGCGATCAGTTGAACGATCTTATCAAGCCGCGCTTGACCGGCTGAATCTTCGGCCATGGCATCGCGCAGGGTGCCAAGTAATTTGCGGCTTTCACTCTCGGAGGTTTGGACCATTTAGACTGGTGCCTCTAGGCTGTTTTTTCCAATTCAAAAACATCATGCAGGGTCTGAACGGCCAATTCCATATATTTCCGCTCTATGAGGACAGAAATTTTTATCTCTGAGGTTGTGATAACCTTAATATTGATCCCCTCACGGTGGAGTGCCTGGAACATTTGCGCGGCCACACCCGCATGGCTGCGCATGCCGATACCCACCACAGAGACCTTTGCCACGGCTGCGTCGACCACAAGGTCATGGTAGTTGATATTCCCTGTATCCTTGGCGGTTTGCATCGCTTTCTCTGCGCGCAACACCTGTTCGGTTGGGCAAGAGAAGGTCATATCAGTGCGGCCATCTTCTGAGATGTTCTGAACGATCATATCAACATTCACGCCAGACTCTGACAGCGGGCCGAAAATAGCGGCGGCTATACCAGGACGGTCGGCAACGGAAATAAGGGTCATTTTGGCTTCATCCCGGCTGTAGGCGACGCCGGCTACGACATTTGATTCCATGATTTCCTCCTCGGCACATACCAATGTACCTGCTGTATCTGATGGGTCTTCGAATGAGCTGAGCACCCGAAGGCGCACGTTGAACCGCATGGCCAATTCGACAGAGCGGGTTTGCAGAACTTTTGCGCCCAAAGAGGCCAGTTCTAGCATCTCCTCAAAAGCGATCTTATCGAGTTTGTGTGCCTTGCTCGATATGCGCGGGTCCGTGGTATAGACCCCGTCGACATCGGTATAAATGTCACAGCGCTCGGCATCAAAGGCGGCGGCAAAGGCAACGGCCGTGGTGTCAGAGCCGCCACGCCCTAGGGTTGTGATCCGGCCCTCAGGACTGACGCCCTGGAAGCCGGCGACTACGGCCACGCGCATGCCTTGGGCGAATTTTTCGTCCAGATTTGCCGAAGGAATGGCTTCAATACGGGCATTGGCATGGGTGCTTGTGGTTTGCACGGGCACTTGCCAGCCCTGCCAGCTCCGCGCTGGGATGTCCATTTCTTGCAATGTCAGCGCCATGAGGCCCGCGGTGACATTCTCTCCCGAGGAGACCACAGCATCATATTCGCGGGCGTCATAGAGAGCCGAGGTCTCATTGACCCAGCCCACCAACTCATTGGTTTTACCCGACATGGCTGAGACGATCACAATGACATCATAGCCCTTGGCAACTTCCAACCGAACACGCTCGGCGGCATTGCGAATACGATCGAGATTGGCTACGGACGTGCCGCCAAATTTCATTACCAAGCGAGGCATATGTCATCCAACTTTGTGAAGTTTCGGCGGGGTGTTAGGCTTTTGTTCGCCTAAGGGCAAGGGCAGCAGGCCCGGATTTTCACTCTAATTTGTGTGACGCTTCGCCATAAACGGCAGCGGGGCGACGGGAATTCCTTCTTCGATCAGCGCTTTGGCCTCCTCGGCCTTGGCCTCTCCATAGATGGCTCGGGCGGGTTTCTCGCCAAGATGTTGGGCGCGGGCTTCATGGGCGAAATTCATGCCGACATAATTGGAATTGGCTTCGATCTGTTGTTTTAACGTCGCCAAATTGCGCTCGGCTTCGCTCATGGGCGCGCTCAAGGCCTGGCTGTCCGATGGGCTTTGGGTCGATATTTTTGGGGCCATCAGCGATTTCTCAATCGTGCGATCGCCACATTCAGCACAGGTCAGCATCCCCGCCTTTGCCAATTTCTCATAGGCATCCGAGGATTGAAACCAGCTGTCAAAGCTATGGTTTTGACTGCATTTAAGCGAAAATTGGATCACGGGGAATGCTCCTAAGCGGTTCACCTTTACTTGAGTGATTGCGCCGCTCAAATCAAGAGGCGAGATAGAATAGATTATGGCACAAAGGCCTTAATCAATCGTGCAAGTTCCGGTTCGGCCACTTGGCTTGCGGCCTCGTCGCAGGAAAACCACTTGCGACGTCGTTCGGATTGTTCCGCATAGCTGTCGCGTTGTTTTTTCACTTTGAGCGCGTAAAGTGTCACTATACAGGGCAGGGATTCTGCATTTTCCATATGTTTTTTATAGCTATAAACGCCGATGGGGCGCTGTTTGACTTTGCCGGTGACACCCGCCTCTTCGTCCGCTTCCTTGGCGGCGACCTCGGCTGGGGTTAAGCCATCTTCAGGCCATCCCTTAGGCACAATCCAACGCTTTGTACCTCGGGAGGTGACTAGTAATATTTGCACCATCCCCTTTTCGACACGATAACACAGAGCACCAAATTGTGCCCGCGCCATGCGTTTTTGTGTTGGATCGATCGAAAGTGGTAGAGTTTTGTGCTTTGAGGGGCTCATAGTGCGGAGTTGTTTTCATTGTTGCTGAGTGTTTATAACACAAGCGAGATGGATATACAAAAGCGCAAGCCGTTTAAAACTCTTCTTCATATTTTAATCCCGATCCGCCGCATCGCGCGGATCGCCGGGTCCTGCGCTGTGGTTTTTGGAGCGGGCCTTTGCTCTGCGCAACCGGTTGATGTGTTTGCCGCAGCCAGTCTGAAGCCCGCGCTTGACGCGATCGCCGTGCAATACGCGCGCGAAACCGGTCAAGCATTGCGCCTCTCCTATGCCGCTTCGAGCGTTTTGGCCCGGCAGATTGAGCAGGGGGCTCCGACAGATGTGTTTGTGTCCGCCAGTTCTGATTGGATGAGCTACGTTCATGATGCGGGTGTATTTAGCCAATCGGCCCGCGTGATTGCCGCGAACCGCTTGGTGCTGGCCTCTGCGACCCCCGCCGCTGTGACATTGGAGGTCGAAGATATTATGGCGCGTCTGGACGGTGGTCGCTTGGCGGTGCCGCTGATTTCTTCTGTGCCCTTGGGACTCTATGCCGCACAAGCTTTGACAACATTGGGGCTGCTGCACGAGTTACGGCCGCATTTGGCGCAACAAGACAATGCCCGCGCCAGTTTAATCGCTGTTTTGCGGCAAGAATGCCCTTTGGGATTGCTCTATGCTTCCGATGTTCAAAGTACTGCTGGTGTCTATGTCGTGGCCAATATTACACCAGAAACCCATGAACCAGTGCGCTATCTCGCTGCTCCAGTGACCGCGCGCGGTGAGGCAGTTGTGGCCTATTTGGCCGGCGCAACGGGCCGTGAGGTCTTCGCGGCTCAAGGGTTTTTGGCGCCATGAGCTGGTTTTCCGTCAGCCCGGTTGAGCTGGATGCGCTGCGCCTGTCGCTTTGGGTTGCATTGGTGGCTGTGGCTCTCAGCCTGCCGTTGGCGGTGACAATGGCTTATGTGCTTGCGCGATGTCGGTTTTGGGGGCACGGGCTGCTGAATGCGCTGGTGCATTTGCCCTTGGTTTTGCCGCCGGTTGTGACGGGCTATCTTTTGTTGGTTGTTTTCGGTCGCAAAGGCGCCCTTGGCCCTGTGCTGGAGGCGCTTGGGATGCAATTGGCTTTTACCTCCGCCGGGGCCGCGCTGGCGGCAGCGGTCATGGCCTTTCCGTTGATCGTGCGGGCCATCCGCCTTGCTTTAGAAGCGGTGGACCCGCAGCTTGAAGAGGCTGCCGGCACGCTGGGCGCATCGCCGATCAAGGTCTTTGCTTTTGTCACCTTGCCGCTCATTCTGCCCGGACTGGTTGCTGGGGCCGTGGTTGGATTTGCCAAGGCCTTAGGGGAATTTGGAGCGACCATTACTTTTGTCTCCAATATCCCCGGTGAAACGCAAACTCTGGCCTCGGCAATTTACGCGGTGTTGCAAGTGCCAGGCCAAGAGGCGGCGGTTGGACGGATGATTGTCCTATCGCTACTTTTGTCCTTTGGGGCGCTGTTGTTGTCTGAAATATTGGCAAGAAAAATGGTGCGCCGATGAATGTGGATCTCGACATTCATGTGAGGCGCGGGCGTTTTACACTGGAGGTTCAAGTCACCGCTCCGGCTGGGGTGACGGTTATTTTCGGCCCCTCGGGCTGCGGCAAAACCACATTACTGCGGGCCGTGGCTGGGCTAGAGCCGGTCGATCATGGGAAGATTGTGATTGATGGCTCGGATATGACTGAGCAGCCCGCACATCGGCGCGCTGTCGGGTATCTCTTTCAGGAACCCCGTTTGCTGCCGCATCTAAATGTCCTTGGCAATTTGAAATTTGCGCAAAGAATGGGCCGGCAGGTGAGGGGTCAGAGCTTTGATGAGGTGATTGCTTTGCTAGAGCTTGATCATCTTTTGAGCCGAGCGCCTTTTGCCCTCTCTGGCGGGGAAGCGCAGCGGGTGGCGTTCGGACGCGCCTTGCTGAGCGCGCCGAAGTGCCTGTGTTTGGACGAGCCGCTCTCTGCTTTGGATCAAGGATTAAAGCACCGGATCCTGCCCTATCTCGAGAGGCTGCGCGCCCGTACGGACATTCCGATTCTCTATGTCACTCATGATGCCGCTGAGATGGCGCGATTGGCCGATTATATCGTGTTGATGCAGGCTGGACGCAGTGTCCTATCTGGACCCGCTGAGGCGATTCTGTCGGATCCTGCCGCGGTGCCCTATCTTGGGGTGCGCGCGGCGGGCACAGTCATTTCGGGGCAGGTCATGGCACCCGATCCCACCACTGGTCTTGCGGTCATGGCCTTTGACGGTGGCCAGTTGATTTTGCCGGAACTGAGTCAAACCAAAGGCCATAACATTCGCATTCGCATCCCGGCGCAGGATATTGTTTTGGCCCGTGAGAAACCCAGAGGCCTGTCTGCGCTCAATGTTTTTGAAGGAACAATCACTCAGCTTCATTCAGGTCAGGGCCCGGGCGTCATGGTGCAATTTAAAACCGGTGGTACGCTGTTTTTGGCTCGTGTGACACAATATTCGGCCCAAAAAATGGAGCTGGCAGTGGGGCAAACAATTTTTGCCATCGTCAAAGCCACCGGTTTTGATCCGGCTGGCATTGGCACCTAAGGCGCAAAAAGCTGTTTTTCTCTATGTATTTCTGCTTGGGCCACGGGATTTGCGTGGCAAGATTTTGGGTTTGCTCGACCAACCCAGTTGGTCGGCCAACACCCGGCGTTTGACCTCTTCGACCTCGCCGGGCTTCAATTCGCGTAGCTGAAACGGTCCATAGGAAATCCGGATGAGACGGTTCACGGTAAAGCCCAAAAATTCCATCGCCCGCCGGATTTCGCGGTTTTTGCCCTCCTTCAGGCCGATGGTCAGCCAAAAGTTTGCGCCGGTTTGCCGGTCCATTTGAATGGTCATTGGTTGAAACCGCTCGCCGTCAACGGTGATGCCTTGGGTCAAAGGCTCAAAGGCGCCTTCACGCGGATAGCCTTTGATGCGAACGCGGTAGCGGCGGGTCCAGCCGGTGCTGGGCAGCTCAAGGGTCCGTTTTAATCCGCCATCATTGGTCAGCAGCAACAGACCTTCGGAGTTCATATCCAATCGCCCGACAGAGACCACACGCGGGAGCCCTTCAGGTAATTTATCGAACACAGTTTCGCGGCCTTTTTCGTCACGCGCGCTGGTCACAAGGCCGATGGGTTTGTGATAGAGCCACAGCCGCGGCTCTTCGGGCGGCTCGATCGGTTCACCGTCGAATTCGATTTTATCGCTGGCTTGCACGTTCAGCGCTGGGCTGAATATCTTTTTGCCATTCACTTTGATCCGGCCCGCTTCAATCAGTTTTTCACTGTCGCGTCTTGAGGCCACGCCTGCGCGGGCCAAAACTTTCGCGATCCGGTCGCCCTTTGGTGTTTCATCTGCCATGTGCTCGGCTTAGACTGTGTTTAAAGCAAAGCCAAGCGGGGATGAATGGCTTTTAACAGTCAAATGGATTTGGCCCTTATTGAGGCGCGGCAGGCGGCCGAGGCTGGTGAAGTGCCGGTGGGTGCAGTATTAGTGAATGCGCGCGGTGAAGTCGTGGCTCGTGCTGGCAACCGAACGCGGCGCGATTGCGACCCGACGGCCCATGCGGAAATTTTGGTCATCCGGGCCGCGGCGGCGGCTTTGGGGCAAGAGCGTTTGGCCGGATATACGCTCTATGTCACCCTTGAACCCTGCGCTATGTGCGCCGGGGCTTTGGCCCATGCGCGACTAGCGCGAGTGATCTACGGGGCCGCCGATCCAAAATCTGGCGGCACGGATCACGGAGCGCGTGTGTTTTCCCATGCACAAAGCCATCACAGGCCAGAGGTGATTGGGGGCATATGCGAAGAAGAATGTGCCGCTCTGTTGCGAAGTTTTTTCGCGCAAAAACGCTCGTGAGCCCAGGGCGGCCGCCAGAGCCCTTGGCAAGGTCTAAATCCCAAGCTAGTAAGCGAGGAAGCAACTGAAATAGTGAAGGATCCGCGATGTCGATCGACACAAAAACCGCCGGGCGCGTGGCAAAGCTCGCTCGGATCAAGGTGGAAGAGGCAGATCTGCCCGCCTTGGCTCAGGAGTTTACCAATATTTTAGGCTTCATTGAGCAGCTGAATGAGGTGGATGTGGATGGGGTTGAGCCGATGACCTCAGTAACGCCGCAGCGGCTTTACCGTCGGTCTGATGCTGTGACTGATGGTGACCAGCAAGCCGCTGTGCTCGCCAATGCGCCTGATGCCCGCGAGGGATTTTTTGCTGTGCCGATGGTGGTGGAATAATGTCTGATTTGATGAAACTCACGCTGGCTAGTGCCCGCGATGCACTGCGTGCCGGAGAGACCACGGCCGTTGAGCTGACGGAGGTCTCGCTCGCAGCCGTTGCCGCTTCAAAGCCTTTGAATGCCTTCGTACATGACACCTCAGAGATTGCCCGATCACAAGCGAAGGCTGCCGATGCGCGTATTCAAGCCGGCGATGCTCCCGATATGTGTGGCTTGCCAATTGGCATGAAAGATTTGTTTTGCACCAAAGGCGTTGCAACCCAAGCGGCGAGCGCGATTTTGGACGGGTTTAAACCGCAATACGAATCCACCGTATCACAAAAGCTGTTTGACGCCGGTGCCGTCATGGTGGGTAAGTTAAATATGGATGAATTCGCCATGGGCTCTTCCAACGAAACCTCGGTCTATGGCGATGCGGTGAACCCTTGGAAAGTTGATGAGCGCGCTTTGACACCTGGGGGCTCGTCAGGCGGCTCGGCGGCGGCTGTGGCCGCAGAGACCTGTCTGGCGGCAACCGGCACAGATACCGGCGGCTCCATTCGTCAACCTGCTGCATTCACCGGGATCACGGGGATCAAGCCCACCTATGGGCGTTGCTCACGCTGGGGTATTGTGGCTTTTGCCTCCTCGCTAGATCAAGCCGGCCCTATCACAAAAGATGTGCGCGATGCAGCGATAATGCTTGAGGCGATGTCTGGCTTTGATGCCAAAGATAGCACCTCGATGAACCTGCCAGTGCCCAATTTTGAAGCGGCTTTGACTGGGGATATTCGCGGGAAAACTATTGGTATTCCTAAAGAGTACCGGGTGGATGGCATGCCTGATGCGCTGGAAGCTCTGTGGTCTGAGGGTCGCCAAATGCTGCGCGATGCAGGGGCGTTTGTCAAAGATATCAGCCTGCCGCATACGAAATATGCGCTGCCGGCCTATTATGTCATTGCACCAGCAGAAGCCTGTTCAAATCTGGCCCGTTATGACGGGGTGCGTTTTGGTCATCGTGCAAAGTTGGAGGCCGGCGATGGCATTACAGAAATGTATGAAAAAACCCGAGCCGAAGGTTTCGGCCCAGAGGTCCAGCGCCGCGTCATGGTTGGCACCTATGTGCTTTCGGCTGGATTTTATGATGCCTATTACAACCGGGCCCGCCGGGTGCGGGCTTTGATTAAAAAAGATTTTGATGATGTCTTTGCCGCCGGTGTGGACGCCATTTTGACCCCCTCAACGCCATCTGCGGCATTTGGTTTGGGTGCGATGGCCAACGCAGATCCGGTACAAATGTATCTGTTTGATGTCTTTACGGTCACGGTAAACTTGGCTGGATTGCCGGGCATTTCTGTGCCGGCGGGGCTGGATTCACAAGGCCTGCCCCTTGGGCTGCAATTGATCGGTCGACCATGGGAAGAGGGACATTTGCTCAATACAGCCTTCGCCTTGGAGAAGGCTCTGGGATTTAATGCGAAGCCAAATCAATGGTGGCGTTAGCGCCACTTAGCCAGCTTTGAGTGGCCCCGGCCAATAGGAGAATCGGATGAAATACGGTGTGATAATCGCTCTGACCTTGGTCGCAAGCGGGTGCCAACGCGCGGTTCCGATCGAAGTTATTGGCGCAGCCAATGTGATGGCGGTGGAGACGGCTGCGGATGCAGCAGCGGAGGCGACAGCGCCTGTGAGCCAAATCTCTAATGAGCAAGATTTTGAAGTTGTCGCCACCGCGCAGACCGTGGAAAGCGATGCAGAACGGATTGCCGCAAATCGGGCAAAATATATCGTGATGGAGGTGCAAGCCTTGCCGCAGCGCCCGGGCCGGCGACCTAATGTTGTGGAATATGCCATTCGGACCAATAATCCCATCGGCATGCAGCTCTATAGTCGTTTCGGCACGGGGCTCAAGGTTATCAGCTCCGGGGGCTGTGATCGCTATCGTTCCAAGGATGCGGCACAGCAGGACTTTTTGGCCAGAGGCGGGCCGCAGCGTGATGCCTATGGCTTGGACCCTGATGGGGATGGATTTGCCTGTGGTTGGGATCCGCGACCATTCCGCTTGGCGGCGGGAAACTGAGCCTTCTGAGCATAGAGCGGCGCGTGTCGCCAAACTTCGGGCCGCGCAAGGGCGGAGCGCTGCCTTCCTTGATTGTTGTTCATTACACTGCAATGCCGAATGCGCAGGCCGCTCTTCAGCGGTTGAGTGATCCGGCCCATGAGGTTTCGGCTCATTATCTTTTGAATCAATCGGGTGGGGCGGTGCAGCTTGTGCCCGAGGCGCAGCGGGCTTGGCATGCGGGTGCGGGCGCCTGGAGCGATTGCAGGGATATCAATTCCGCTTCCATTGGGATTGAACTGTGTAATGCGGGCGATCACGCCTTTCCCGTGGCGCAGATCCAAGCGCTCAAATCCTTGTTAAAAGAGGTGATGCAGCGTTGGGGTGTCGCGGCGCAAGGGGTGATTGGCCACTCTGATATGGCCCCTGGGCGCAAACAGGACCCCGGGCGCTGGTTTGATTGGCAAGATTTGGCCAAGGATGGCCTTGCGGTGTACCGCGGCGCTCCCCACAGGGACCTGTTGCCCTTCCTCGAGGCGGCAGAGCGGTTCGGCTATCGCAGGCCTGAGGGGGCATGTGCCGAACAAACCTTGCTCGAAACCTTCCGCCAACGTTTTCGCCCGAAGGCCACTGGCCCGCTCCGTGAACGCGATCTGAAAATCTTATCGGATCTTGCGCAAACCTACCCCGCTGCTAAGGCTTTCTAGCGCGATGACTTGAGCTATGCACACCTCTTCTCATCGACCGCCGAAGGCGGAACTCTGCGCGCGCAGTTGGCTTGACCTGGCGTAGCAGGGCTCTTAATAGGACAGGGCGCGGGGCGGCTGGGCAATCGCGAAGGGCAACCTTCGAGGAAAGTCCGGACTCCGTGAAACAACGGTGCCGGGTAACGCCCGGCGGGGGTAACCCTAGGGATAGCGCCACAGAGAAGAGACAGCCTTGCATGCAAGGTAATGGTGAAACGGT
>Ga0213869_10000991_pt1 | contig 21874 bp, 17 predicted proteins | sample PICome_10_FD_160083 | JGI IMG/M metagenome (GOLD analysis project Ga0213869, IMG submission 160083) | Coastal seawater microbial communities near Pivers Island, North Carolina, United States - PICO132 | ecosystem: Environmental > Aquatic > Marine > Coastal | place: USA: North Carolina...
CTCAGATGTGATATTATATGTGACTACTGCTTGTTCATTATCTACAATCAATACTTCTGCTCTTCTTCCTTTCATATTCACATTTTCAGCCCATAAAAGCAATTTTTCTCTTTCTATTAAATCAGATGAATGGAACCACCTCACTTCAGATTCAGGTTCATCTTTTCTTGGATGATTATTTGAATTCCATCTTAGGCCCCAAGTTCCTTCACTGAATGATATTTTTTCATCTTCTGCTAAGATTTGAATTAACTTTAATTTATTCCCTGGTACCCTTAATGCTTCAATAATAATTGACTCATTAATTAAATCCGGATTTTTTGTAATTTCTTCATCAAACCAATTATCATATGGCCAATCTATATGCCTATGGTTATGACAAAAGATTACTTCTGCAGGAGATAATAGTAATTTATCTCCAATTCTTCTACCAATAACTGATTTATTTGATAGCCTTTCGTAAGCGGAACCGGAATATAACCAACCGTCATTGTGTGGCTCCATGAATGTACGAAGGGGTTTATGTTTTCATGTCGACGGTTGCAAAATATCATTCATGTGATGATACTCGGAGAGATGATAACATGGAAGAGGGGCAGAGACAGAGGGTAAAAATATTGAAAGATCTAAGAGGACTTTTAGATAAAATGAAAACCTCTAAAGTAACTCTAATTGGAGATATTATGCTTGATCGGTATCACCATGGTTATTCTAACAGATTAATTTCGACAGCCCCTGTGCCTGTTTTGAAAATCCAGCATTCTGAAGAATCTCCAGGTGCAGCTGCTCATATTGCTCGAGGCTTGGGTTCTTTAGGTCTAAATGTTTCAATTTTCTCTTGTGTAGGTGATGATAGAGAAGGAGAAGTGATCAAAAATCAATTTCTTTCAGATGGCTTATCAATTGAAGGGATAGAAACAGTTTCTAATCGCCAAACATTAACTAAAATTAGATTTTTTGGTAGTAGACAGAGCCTATTGGAAAAGTCACAAATTCTTCTTCAGGCTGATCGAGAACCCCTAGATGAACTTGATGTGAATGTTAGTAATCGTCTTGTTGAGAAGACTCTAAAATCAATACCTGATAGTTGTGCACTTGTTATCTCAGATTATGATAAAGGAGTACTTACAGATATAGGTGCACAAAAATTAATACAATGTGCTAAGAAGAATTCTATACCTTCAATCGTTGATCCTAAATTGACAGGTCTTGAACGCAGTCGCGGTGCTACAGTCGTACTTTTCGAAATTCGGGGTTTAGATTTATTAAGAAGAAGATTAATGCTTGAAAGTGCGAAAGATACAGCGTCCAGCTTAATCAAAACATATAACTGGGAATCATTGATAGTTCTAGGAGGGGTAGATGGTGTAACTTTGTATGAAGCAGATGGGAATATAGAATTCATTCCATGTTCGGCACCTTCGCCCTCTCAGCAAATAGGTCTGCATGATGCAGCAGCCACCGCTCTAGCAGCTGCATTAGGTCACAAATTCCCTATGTCGTCAGCCGTCGTACTGGCTGCAGCTGCTTGTGAATGTGTCCTTACTGCTCAGGCCAGTCATGAATTCGTAAATCGTAGAACTTTGGGTTTGTGGCTTGATGAACTGCTGTGGCAAATGCAAATCTCCGATAGATAAATAATGATACATTTATGGATGGGGTTCAATACTATAATGTCATTCCCTAGGCCTATGAGAGTCGTACTATTAGGTATAATCTCTGTAATTTTTATCTTTTTACCGATAGATTCTATTTACGCAGAAAATGAAGAAATTGATGTGTCGATAGGTTTTGATTTTTCTTTTGGGGAAATAATAGACGATGAAAAAATTCTTTCAGGTACAGTAATTACTTCAGAAGAAAATATTGTCATAACATGGGATATTCAAAATTCAACTGGTTTTAAATTCAATTGGGGTGATTTTAATTCTGAAGAAAGTGTAGACTTAACTGAATTAGGCGAAAACTATTTCTCATTGGATTGGGATGTCTCTGTAAGTTCAATCGATTATTATTCTTGTTCTTGTCAATTTAATATATATGTAGAGTATGAAGAGAATATTATTTATGAGAGCAATATGCCTTTTTTTATATCTAATGACATGTATCATTCTGATTCAAATTATTCAATGTTAATTTCAAATCCTAGTAATCTAGATTGGATTAATGGCGATTTAATTATTGAAGCTCAAGCTAAAGATATTAATGGTAATCAACCATCTATAATTCAGATATACTTGAATCGTTATGTCACATTTAGTGAAACCTGTTCAGGCGACATAACATATAGTGATGACAATATCATAACACCTGTATATGGTGCAGAGAATAGTTTTATACATCATTTTGATATGAATTCTCAACCTGACGGATGGTATGAGTTAATAATCCTCATTCCATCTGAAAATTCATTAGATGAATATGATGCATATTCATGTATGTCACTCAAATTAAACAACTTAATACCTGTAATTTCCATATTAGAAGATCCATCTGACCAATTTGAAGATGATGGTGCCTTAATTATTGATGCTTCTTTATCCGAGGATCCAATTTGGACTGAAGATATGTTATACTACATTTGGACATGTACTAATTCAGTGACTAGTGATATTTTAATTCATGAAGGTTTCAATCAATGGATTTTTGAATTAAGCCTTGAAGATTCAGCAGATTATACTCTTAAATTGGAAATAATGGATCAGGGGGGGTTGTCATCAACCGAGGAATTTAATTTCTCAATATCTAATAAATTACCAGATATATCATTACTAATCAATGGTATTGAAGTAATTGATGGTGAAGAAATAAAACTTAATGATTTAGAAAATATAATAATCGATGGTTCAAATTCAGATGATACAATAAATGATTTAGATAATCTTAGATGTATTTGGTCGATAAATACAGTCGCCATTTTTGAGGGTTGTGAGCGTGAATTAACTTGGCCAGAAGATAATATCGAGGATAAAGAAATAGTACTCAGACTTGATGTCATGGACGACGATGGTGCATACTCTTCAGTAAGTGTCAAACTAATCAATCCTAATGCAGATAATCCTTTACCATATCCGGTCATTGTTCTATTCGTTTCATTTCTTTTCTTGATCTCATCCATATTTTATAGATTTAGGAAAGATTCTGAAAGTTCATCAATACCTAAATGGTCAAAGGAAAAATGATACATTACACAAATAGATAAGAGATGTCCATCTCCACCTTATCATGGGAACTACGAATAGTCTTCCACTTTCCTTCGAAGATTACCATATTCGTCAGAAAAAATTTCTAAAAAAGTTGCCGGATAAGACCGTTGTTTTGATACCTACTAACCCAGTATCTTTTCGTTCTAATGACACTACCTATCCATACCGTGCGAGCTCATACATGCTTTATCTATGTGGATGTGATGCTCCTGAATCTATATTCATGGCTTACCAAGAATCTGAAAAATGGGTCACTTCAATTTTCGTAAGGCCGAGAGATACTAAGGCTGAAATTTGGGAAGGCCGAAGAATTGGAGTTGAAGGCGCATCTTCTCATTGGCCAATAGATGAAGCATATTCAATAACTGATATGAAAACTACCATTGCTGAAAAACTTAATGACTGTAATAATATTTATTCAATTCTTGGAGTTAATGATTCATTAGATGATATAACTAAGATATCGGATATTGAAATTTTAGACCCAAGATTAATTTTAGATGATATGCGTGTTATCAAATCCGAAGGAGAAATTAAATTAATGCAAAACGCGGCTACTATAGCCTCTCAGGCACATATTGAGGGTATGAAAAATAGTTTCTCGGGTATTGGAGAATGGGAACTCCAATCAATCATAGAGTCTTATTTTACATCTAAAAAGAGTTGTCCCAGTTATGGTTCAATAGTTGGTGGTGGAGATAATGCGACAATCTTACACTACCATTCTAATGACGTTGAAGTTAATGATGGCGAGTTAGTATTGGTTGACGCTGGTTGTGAGGTTTCTGGATACGCTTCTGATATTACTAGGACTTGGCCTGTTAATGGTAAATTCACTGAGGCTCAAAAGGAGATATATGAACTTGTTCTTAAAGCAGAAATTGCAGGTATTGAAGCATGTCAAGCAGGTTCGCCATGGAGTTCTATGCATCATGCTGCGTCGAAAGTACTTGCTAAAGGGTTAGTTGATCTTGGTATACTAGATTGTAGCTTTGAAGAGGCTCTAGGAGAAAATTTCGACGGTAAATATAGAGATTTCTTTATGCATGGGACTGGACACATGTTAGGTTTAGATGTTCACGATGTTGGTGGTGGCCGACAGGGTGATAAAGGGCCAGAAAGAATCCTGCAGCCAGGTATGGTCCTAACCGTAGAACCAGGATTATATTTTGGAAGTTGGAGGTCAGATATATCTATTCCAGAAAGATATTCTGGCATTGGTGTTCGTATAGAAGATGATATTCTCATAACAGAAAGTGGTCCAGTAGTTCTGACATCTGATTGTCCAAAGGAAATTTCTGAAATTGAGGCATTAATTGGCAAAGGTTTGAGTGGAGTTAATGCGTAATTGGAAAGATATACTATCGGAGCAACTCTCTCCGAATGCACCTAGACTCTCGGTTATTGATGCAACTATACTATATGAGGAAGCAGATATTAATGATTTAATGTATACTTCACTTGCTAGAAGGAAGTTACAAGTGCCTGGAAATAGCGTAACTTATCTTGTAGATCGTAATATTAATTACACCAATGTTTGCACTATAAATTGTCAGTTTTGTTCCTTTTACCGCCCTCCAGGTCACTCAGAAGTTTACACACAAACATTCGATGAAATAAGCCAAAGAATATTGGAATTAGAGGACATAGGAGGGTCTAGAATCCTTATGCAAGGTGGCGTCAACCCTGACCTAAGTCTTGATTGGTACTTGGATCTCATATCGCACATAAGTCATAATCATCCTACAATTTCTCTTGATTGCTTTTCACCAATCGAAATAGAAGGTATTGCAGATGTATGTGGTTTAGATACTTCTGAAGTACTTAGAAAATTAGCTGTTGCGGGAATGCATGGGTTACCAGGAGGTGGTGCTGAAATGCTAGTGGATGATGTTAGACTTGATATCTCACCAAAAAAGGGTTCAGCAGATAATTGGCTGAGAGTAATGTCCGAAGCGCAAGAATTAGGGCTAACTACATCTGCAACTAACGTTTTTGGTTTTGGCGAAACTAATAATCATAGAGTCTTACACATGGAAAGAATTAGATTAATGCAGGATCAAGCATTATCTCTTGGAAGAGTTGGTTTTACCTCTTTTGTTGCTTGGCCAGTTCAACTAGAGAATAATTCATTCGGTAAAAGAAATCGTGGACGTAATAGATTAGAGTTAGGTGCAGGTCCAGTAGAATATCTACGACATATCTCAGTATCTCGCTTATTTTTTGATAATATCGACCATATTCAAGCATCCTGGCCAACTATGGGCCTGGGTGTGGCCCAAATGGCAATATTGGCAGGCGCAGATGATGCAGGTTCTACAATGATGGAAGAAAATGTAGTCTCTGCATCTGGGACCAAAAAAGTATTAGCTAAAGAAGAAGAACTTCAAGAATCAATAATTAGAGCAGGTTTCCATCCTATTAAGAGAGATTCTGATTATAATCATCTTGAAACAGCATTAATTGATGTAAAAGATATGGCTGCTGTTATACCTGTACAGTACTAATAGTCGGAAAGTTCTAATCTTCCACTTTTAACTGGTAATTTTTCAATTTCTATTCTATGATGTGAGTTTTCCATTATCAATGGTCTAACCCATTTCATCCTAGTTCCTTCATCATTTACGAATTCCATAATGAGTTCCCAATGAACTGCTATTAGACCTGAATAAATAGACCCTGGCCATAATTTTTCAGGTCCAGGTAATATTATTTCATCGTCTATATTTCTTAAATCTTTGATATATATCCATTCTCCTGAATCTAAAACTCTCATCGGTTCTAGCATCATAACTCTCCTGTGTGCAACTGTCATAGGCGTCGATTCACCTACTCCTGTACCCAGTTCTTCTCCAGTTGTTATTCTTCTTTCTGGCAATGCAGTAGACATCCCTGGAATTGTTTGTTCTCCTTCTTTCTTCCCTTGCGATTCGAGAATCATCCTTCTTTCAGGCACTGCTATTCCTACTTGTATTCTCGTTCTTTTAATCTCCAGTCCTTTAGGTATTTTTAATTTTGATATAATTATTTTATTATCTTCTTTTTGTATAATAATTTCTGGAGGATTTATTGGGTTCTTAATTAGTATATTCTGCCTTTTTATATCTTTCATATTTGCAGTCATTCTGAAAAACATTGGTGAGATGAATATAGGAAAAGCAAAAAATAGGAATACGGGATAATCTAATTGCCCTATTCTAACTGAGTAATTTAGTATATCTAATATTGGAGATATGTATCGTATTTCATCTATAGCAGGTGTAATAGCCCTCAGAAACAAGGTTGAAATTATTAAAATTACTGCTGGTGTAATCATTTTCCTTGCTTTGTAATGCAATGGGTCAGGGTCGATGTACCATCCATTTCTCGTCCTCATTAGAAAAGGAAAAGTTTCTTTTGAGACATCTCCCTTTAATATCGGTAATTTTTTGTCCTTCTCTTTAACCTTCCTCCATTCTACTAACCAATCATTATCTTTTCCGATTCTAAATGGAGGAGGAGGTTTATTTTCCGACTCTAAAATCACTTCAATAATTTTGATTTGATTTGGAATCATATCAGAATGTTCGAATGGAGGGTATCGAATTCTCTGTACTGATCTTTCCATGATTTCATCCCCATAAAATAGATTTAATCGCTTTACCAGCAAGTTTTCTAAATTCTGGAATTTCTTTCAACATTTTTGTTCCCAATGGTATGGGATTTTCTATTTCTCCCACCTCATTAATCATCGATATAACTTCTGGTTTAGCCCAAACTTTGAATATTTCCTCTAATTCTTCATCAGTCGATTGAGATAAAAAAGCATCTCTTAGCCCTCTCGCCCTATTTTGTGATTTTCTCATCTTATCTAATTTTTTTTCAACAAATGCCAGATTTTTCATTTCTAGATTATTACTCTTTATCTTTACACATAATTCATCAATAATCATGTCTATATGTGCAAAACCGGGGCCTATCCCTCCTCCTGTAGTTGGTTTACATATTCCAGCAGCATCACCAAAAAGGGCCGCTCTAGTTGCAGTAGTTTTCTTAAGAATTCCACTTGGTACTGACCCTACAAATCTTCCAACCTCTTTACATTCTTTAAATCGATAACTCCATTTTCCATTTATCATTAGTTCATTTAGTAAATCTTCACAAGATTTCTCGCCAATATATTTCGTTTGACTCCATACACCAATCCTTGTAGTTTCTCCAGAAGGTATTGCCCATGCAAAAAATCCCGGAGAGATATCTGATCCTGTGTACATATCTAACTTTCCCTCTGTACCTTTATATCCGGTAACTTCAATTTGCATACCAATCATAGTCTCTTTCGGTCTACCGAATCTAAGAGTTCTACGTACCCAAGAATGTGCACCATCTGCACCACAAACTAATTTCGTAGTTATATTTCTTATTCCTTCAGGAGTATTAATCATAATATTTACTTTTTGATCTGTTATTTCAATATTATATGGTTTACTCGATAACCAAATTTCAGCTCCTGATTTTAGAGATTGATTTACGACAGCTTCATCAAATAATTTCCTACAAACAGACCATGTTCTTATTGTATTTTTTTGTCCAATTTCAACAAGAGTTCCCTCAGGGCTGTATATTCTTGCACCCCAAATTGGAGTTAGTACTGTATTTTCAAGTTTCACCGATTCCATTGCTTTGGGATTAACTAGGCCTGCGCACTGAAATGGCCTACCTAGTTCTGCGTGTTCTTCTAGTAACAAAACTGAAATATTTTTCTTAGCTAATTTATTGGCTAGATAACCACCAATAGGTCCTGCTCCGACTATGACAACATCATAATCGTAATCATTCATACCATCATTCACTAGGTTAACCTTATTGATATCTTCTAATTCTAATTCACTTCTTTTTCTTAGATTTTTTATTTTTCTTCATTATAGTGTCTATAATCTTACTTGCATCTTGTTTTGTCATCTCATCAATGGCAACAATATCAGCAATTGCCAGAATATCGCTTAGAGGAACTTCTTCTCTAACTGCTAATTTATTCACTAACTTAACCTGTGCTTCTGAAGCAGGTAATGCCTGACTTTCTTTGATGAGCGTATCAATTAATTGACTAGCGCTGCCATCTTTTCCTCCCGTTAGACTATTAATATCATCAATATCAACTATTTTACATATATCTTTGAGATTATGACCTAATTGGTCGGCTAACTTGATTACCAAAGCAATTTGTTTTTCACTAGCAGGAAAATCTCCTCCTTCAGCTATTATTTTATCTAGAGTATTCCTCATCTCTTCTCCAGTGAATTCTTCAGGTTTTTTGCCATTAAGTACTCCATTTCTTTCACCTTCAGTCATGTTTTTAGTTAAGTTTATGAGTAATTCAATTTGTTTTTTTGAGGGTGTACTTCTTTTCTTTATTTTAGCAGCCTCATTCATTTCTTTGAATACATCTACGAAATTATGCCATACATCTGGAGCAGATTGACTACTATTCTCTATAGTGTCTAGATCAGACTCCATTTTAGCGGTAAATTGTGTGGCGAAAAGACCTCTTTCGTTCTGCTCATTATAGAATGGAACAACTTCTAGCCATAGCGTCCTACCCGCATCTGTTGGAATAAGTGCTCCACTATTATTTTCAACATACTTTCTTCTACTTAGTGTCTGAATAGTTGATACATATGTCGAAGGTCTTCCTATACCAGCCTTTTTCATTTCTTGAACGATAGAACTCTCAGAAAATCTTCTTGGAGGTTTAGTCTGGTCACTAACTAACAAAGGGTTCTCATCATTACATTCTATTTTCCAAATCCCTCCCTCTGCCAGTTCTGATTGTGGAGGTTCTAACTTTATTGATTTATGATAAGATCCGTATACTGCTTCCCATCCTGCATGTGTTCTCCATGATGCAGTGCCTGTGATATTCTTATCGAAATCTTCGGTTTTTGCTACTATAGCCCTAGTCTCTCTTACTGAATTTGACATTTGACTCCCTGCAAATCTTGCCCAAATCAGCCCATAAAGTGATTGTTGTTCATCTTTGAGTCCATCAACAGTATGAATTTCAGGTCTAGTTGGTCTGATGGCTTCATGAGCATCTTGTACATTCGCACTTCCTTTTTTAGCATCAGATCCTAAAACACCTGGTCCTAAATGGTCCTCTCCAAATTTTTGCTTGATATAATCTTTAATTGTTTTTCTAGCATCTTCATTTGTTCTTGTAGAATCTGTACGTATGTAAGTAACATGTCCTGAATTGTATAATTCACCTGCTACTGCGCTAGTTCTTGCAACAGACCAACCAAGATTAGAGCTTGCTGATTGAAGCATTGTGTCTGTTGTAAATGGTGGTTTCGGACTTCTTTTATTCTTCCCCTCTTTAATCGAAAGAATCTTTATACTCTTATTTTTATTTAATTTAGTCATTGCTTCTGCTGCTAGATCTTGGTCAAATGTCCTATCTGGAAAATGTTTCCCTCCATCATCTAACCATGCTTCTGGATCATCTTTTTCATGAAATCTTATCTTGAAATTAGTATCGTTTGATGTAAAATTAACACTGTTGTAAACAATAGGTACGTGTTTCTCTCTGAGTAATTCTCTTTCAATAATGAATCCTAGAGTAGGGGTTTGAACTCTACCCATGGATGCTAGTCTCCAAGATCTAGAGAATCTTGAGCACTCAAATCCAACTAATCGATCCATAAATCTTCTAACTTTTGCTGAATCAACTAATGCAGTATCAATTTCTCTTGCTTCATCAATCGCTTTTTGAACTGAAGATTCAGTGATCTCATTAAAAGTCACTCTTTTTTGGGAGGGGAATTTTGCAAATATTATACTTAGTCTCCAAGCAATAAATTCTCCTTCTCTATCTGGATCGGTCGCAATATAAACCTCTTCGACATTAGACGATTTAGCCTTCTTAACTAAATCAGTAATTTTCTTTTGAGCACCTGAAGTCCACCCCCATGGTGGTTCAGGCAGAACATTTCTTTCAGAATCCCACATTGACTTCGAAGATCCTTTACTTCCTTTTGAGGGTAAATCTTGGACGTGCCCCCCGCAAGCTTGTACTATCCATCCTTTTCCTAAGTATTTCTTCACAGTCTTGGCCTTAGCCCCTGACTCGAGAATCATTAGTTTCACAATGCCCACTCCATTACTTGGTCAATGACATAACATCGACCATTATCCTAATGGCACAATACTACCTGTATAAACTTGAGTCAACTCTGTTTGATACAAGGCGCGTGCGCGCACGTGAGCGCGCGAAGCTAAGTTAGATAATTTGATTTCTTGATTCTGTTTCATTCCATGGTTCACTAGCCGCTGGGCCAGCACAGCCCACACACCCAGGATATCCTGCTCTACCTAATTCGATAATTTTCTGGGTGAGATTATCCCATGTTGAATCTCTTTTCTTTACCCAAACAATTTCTAATGATTCAGGTGGAGAGACAGATATCATTCCATCACTTGAATCTGACATTTTTAAAAAAACATCCTCTGAATCTCTAATATTTGACTTTATTCCAAAAACAATTTTCGGTGCATTATCTGATAATTCATTAGATAATACCTCGATATCTCTCAATAAAAATCCATTATGAGATATTTCCACACCACTTGATCTAAGTATTCTCCTCGCTAATTCGGAGACGGCTGCATCCTCTGAAGAACTCCTCATCAATCTCCGGACGTACGCAACGCTTGAAGAGTGTCGGTTCAACCGACTTCCCCATGGGGCTGCCATATCGTATATTTGGGAAGCCTATGTTAGGTCTTATTGATTCTGAAAAAGCACACAGTTTAGGAATTTCTGTATTGACAAACTTTGGTCAAAACCCAGTTGGTCGTAAAGTTCTTGATAGTCTCTATCATGCTCCTGAGTTGCCAACAAAAGTATTTGGTATGGATTTCCAACATCCCCTAGGGCTTGCAGCAGGTTTTGATAAAAAGGCACAGGCATTATCTGCATGGCCTTCGTTGGGTTTTTCTTGGATTGAATATGGAGGAGTAACTAGATTTCCTCAAGATGGAAATCCTAAACCAAGAATGTTCAGAGCAAATAAAGAAAATGCTTTAGTTAACAGAATGGGATTTAACAACCCAGGTTCTCAAGCAGTAAGAGATAGTCTACTAGAAAGAAAATCTAAAGGTCAATGGCCAAATAATCCTATTGCTGCCAATATTGGCAGATCGAAGAAAGTCTCTAACGAAGATGCTCCAAATGATTATGCATCTACTTTAGATATACTATGGGATTTTTCAGATTTATTCGTACTCAATGTTTCTTCACCAAATACACCCGGCCTTAGGGAATTGCAAGGAGAGGAGCATCTTTCTAAGGTTCTTCAGGCATGTAATAATATCCGTGATAGAAAACAGGATTTCAAACCTATTTTACTCAAATTTTCTCCAGACATGGAAGATGAAATATTATTGAATTCGGTTGAGAATGCAATGAATTCAGGAATAAATGGTTTTGTTGCAACAAATACTACAGTATCTCGATATATTCCGAAGAATTCTCAATCGCGTTCAGTTTTTGCACAAACTGGCGGGCTATCGGGAAGACCTCTCAAAGCACGTTCTTTAGAAGTAATTAATTTGTTATACGATTACACAGATTCTAAAGTCCCATTAGTTGGTGTAGGGGGCATTGATTCTGTAGATTCAGCATGGGATATGATAAATTCTGGTGCTTCATTAATACAGCTATATTCTGCCTTAGTTTTCCAAGGCCCTTCTGTAGTTTCTCATATAGTAAAAGGCCTCAAGAGAAAAATTAACGAAAATAACTTTTCAAGTATTGATGAAGCAGTAGGATATTACCACAAATGAATATCATAAACCTCTTGAGTATTGTTCACTTGGGATATTCATGTCTGCAACAAGATCGACAAGATTGTTGATTGTTGGCGTTGCTTTAGCGGCTCTTATTTTATTGATGCTAATTAGTGTAGATCCTGAAGTTCAATATACTGTTGATGAAATTATGGAATCTCCCGATGATTTCACAAACGAAGAAGTTCATCTTAGGGGTACAGTTATGCAGGGTTCAGTAGACGATGTAGGCAAAATATTCATTCTTTCAGGTACTGAGGCACAGATATTCGTAGATATTTCTTATGTCGCATTACCCGATGGTTTTGCAGAAGGTTATGTTATTGCAGTTAAAGGAGATCTTCTAAAAGTTGATGATAAATGGGTAATTTCTGCCAACTCGATACAGACTGGTTGTCCTTCAAAATATGAAGCAGAATGAGAAAAATCATCTAACCTTCTGATGGGTTTCATTAAAATGGGTCGTTAAACACGGCGATACGGGCTAGGGGGAGTGTTGACGTGCTCTATTATTCACAAATCGTCAATAATGGTGACCCGAAGTCTGAGGGCGGCGTAAACGAGCCATCGATGACCCATTGGGCAACGTCGATACTTCGCCTCCAAGAGATGCAGGTTGGCATAACGAACTTCCGGAGGGAAATTCGAAGTGTCTTATACCCGGGAACCAGGTCAGGCGCGGAAGCGAGCAACCCGACTGGGGATGCTGGATGCCTTGGAATAGCGGAGTTGAGAAGTTCAATGATATATTGTCGATGATGACGAGCGTCCACCGAAGACATGCCCACTAATTTTTATTATTTGGTATTCCTTTGAGGCCACCCATTTGACAAATAATTTCAAAATGTTTTTCAGTTACTGGTTGTACAGATAGCCTACTCCCTTTCATTAATAGTTTCATACCTTCTAGTGTAGGGTTATCTCTCATTTCTTGTAGAGACACTGTCCTTTTCATTACTTCAACTGGCTTGATATTTACCATCATCCATCTTGGATTTTCAGGAGTTGCCTTCTCATCATAATAATTAGACGAAGGGTCTTGAGCAGTATGATCAGGATATCCTTCCTTGCATATTTTGGCCACACCTACAACATGAGGTGGTTTAAAATTCGAATGATAAAATAGTACCAAATCACCTAATTTCATATCATCTCTCATCATATTTCTGGCTTGATAATTTCTCACTCCGTCCCAGTGCGTTTCTCCGTCTTCAACTAGCATTTTCCATGGGTAAACATGTGGTTCACTCTTCATCAACCAGTAATTCATGTTACTACGAAGGCCAACAAGTGAATGAAAGTTTTCGTCACCAAGCATCTTCTGCAGAGCCCATGATTAATGTTGCATCAATTGCATCCGCTTCATCTCTCTGAATCGCTCTTTTGAGGCCAGCGTTTTGTACCATTCTAGACACTCCTCCTGTTAAATTAACATTCGCTTTAACCATTAATGAGTAAATTGCAGGCAATAATATTAGTGCAGAAATAGCCGCTATAATTAACAATACAATTATCACCTTAATGAACGGTCCAATTGCTGGAATTGGTATATACAATGCGCACAACATACCTGCTGAAGTAACCGTCGTAGCTTCGAACAAACTCATGCCTGTGCTGGCACATGCAGATTTTATTGCTTCTAGGGATCCGCCTAATTCCCTGACTCTGTTAGCTATATGTATTGAGAAATCCACCCCCACTCCTACCAGTATTGATCCTATCATTACAGTAACTAGAGACATAGATACTCCCCAAGAATCCATTATTAGCCATTGCATTGCCACTGTAAAACCTACAGGTAGTGTGGTCAATAATGCATAGAAAATATCTCTAAATACAAGAGCCAAGACGATTACTGTGAAAAGCAGAGCATAAAATAATGACTTCCATTGCGATCCTACAATTAAATCGTTAACTTCAATGGTGACAGATGCAACTCCGATAAGTTCAGGTTCTCCGTTGGTGCCTCCAAGTCCTGAATTAGCAGCGTGTTTGTTAACTAAATAAGTAGCCTCTTCTGTACCTACAACATCCATGAATGGCATATCGATATATATTAGGCTACTCTCAAATTCTCCCGAGATAAATAATTCTCTCATTTCAACCGTTAGACTCTCATAGAACACGTAGAGTAAGAAATTTTGAGCCTGCTGCCCCCCTAGTTCCTGTGCATCTAAAGTGTCAAGAGTTCTCCAAAAGGATGCATTTCCTGATTGTCCGTTATCGAATACTAAATGTCCTAGATCTTTGATTGATTGAGGTACACCAGGGGTGTCGTCAATTATATCGGCAATAGGAGCTCCCGAAACATTTACCGATACAGCTATCGCTTTCATCAAGAAAACTATGGATACTGCAGTAACTTTCTCAACTTCTGCACATTGCCGCTCGAGTCTTTCTATTTTTTCCAACCCGCTATAAGGGTCTTGAACGGTCGGAGATAAAAAATCAGGACTCGCTAAGATGTCTTCTGATATTTTTAGAAAACCGGGCTGCCCTGATTCGAATTCATCACTGTATAGTTTCATCGCTTGCACCGCCTCTACCTCCTCTGGGGCCATTTCTAACAAGTCAAGATTTGATTCGACTTGTTCTCTAGAATATCCCGCAGAGATAATCATTGCTATCATAAATAATGCTAAAGTTACTTTAGTCCATTTAATAGGTATAGAAACAATTTTCACAAATACATCGGGTGGTGGATGAGAAGGTTTCTTTAAATCTAATATTAATGTTAAATTAGGTACCATCAGCATCGTCATCACATATACTACAACAATACCAAATGCAAGAGATATACCTACTGTTTGTATTGGTGCCATTGGAGTTAATGCTAAGGAAATAAAACCAATTATAGTTGTCATAGCAGACAAAAACACTGCTCTTCCTGTTGAGTTTAATGCCTCTTCTATTTTTTCTTCTGGTGTACCTTTAGCTTCTGCGTAACGATTTGTTATGTGAAGCCCATATGATACACCTAGTGCAAGAACAATCGGTCCGACAATAATTACAGTCATTGTAACTTCATAGTTGGTAAATCCTATGATACCCATTGTCAAGAAAACTGAACATAAAGTTGGCAGACCTGCGATTATTAATACCTTAACTCCTTGAACAAGTCGAAACCTTCCTGTTTGTAATAAGTCGCAATGGAATAAGAATAAGGTTACGGCTACTAAGACGACACCAATTGGAAATACGTTCCAAAAGAGATTGAAAGATTCTTCAGTAACTGCGTTAGTGATAGGAGCGGGTCCGGTTAATGTCATGTTGAGGCCTAACTCTGACCAATATGTGTTCTCTGGATATGGTTTGTCTGATGATTCATTTATGACATTCTTTAGATTATCAATATTACTTTGAGTCAATTCAATGATTCCGGGGACATCCGCGTCACTTGAGATTCCCATGATTATAACTGCCCGATTCCATTGAGGTACTCCAGAATCATTGAGATTCTGTTCCGCACCTGAACCACCAACATCTCTGACTAGTTTATCTAAAGCATTTTGAGGCATTTCCCCTAATATCTGATCAACTCTGGGTTGGTCATCAGGTATAGCGTAGTTTCCTAAAATATCTTGCTGCTCATCAATTATTTCATTAAACTGTTCAGCAAGTTCATCTTGGCCAAGTGCTGTTCCTAACCCTGACGTAAATGCTTTAGCTACTCTGCCAGCACTAGAATTTACTTCTTTGATTACAGCAGAAAGAGATAAAACATATATTATTTCATCATTTTCACCACCATCATTTCGATCGTAATTCATCGCATTTTCCATAGCATCTATCTGTTCTAGAATTGGGAGAAGGGAAATATTGTATTTATCTGACTCTACATAGATTATCATGACATTTGTTGTCCAATCTTCTTCTACTTCTTCTATTAAAACTGCTACTTGCGAACCATCAGGTAAGTAAACTTCTAAATCACCATTTACATTCATTGAAGATTCTTCGTTACAAATTGAATTTTGAAACTTTTCTCTACAATCTATAGCTCCTGAATGTAAAGTAAAGAAACCTGTAACGAGTAAACATAAAACAACTGTTAAAACAGGTGCTTTAACTAAAGCCTGAGTACCAGTCATTCCCGACATAGATCTTCTAATCTTATTTGGTGTCATTATCACAGTATCTTTTACAGAATTTAAGTCAATATTTTTCATTGATTGTTTTATTGAAGAAGATGTATTCGCAAGACTTCTAAGCGTTTTTTTTCCAGATTTTTCATCATCTCCTGGAACCATAACACTACCCTCTCATGTATTCGTGGTCGAGGAAGGGACTTCAACCCAACGCTCTCCATCTCATTCTAAACCGTATTTCGTTCATATTGCTAACTCGGCAATAGTCAAGAATAAGTTACTGCGGGGTTAGTATATACCGCTCAGGTGTGATTGTCATGGGTAAGCCGAAAATAACGGATAAAAGATGGTCAATAGACCTTGAAAAACGCATACAAGAGGAGCACTATGGCGAATCTTATAGTTCACGCTATTCATTCAATCCAAATTCAGAAAAAGAAATTTTTGTGATAGATACTCCGCCTCCATATCCTAGTGGGACATGGCATATCGGTGCAGTGGCACAATATAGCATGATAGATGTGATTGCCCGCAGTCAGAGATTATTAGGGAAAGAGGTATATTTTCCATGGGGAGTAGATCGTAATGGAATAAACATTGAATTCACTGTTGAGAAAAAAACAGGGAAGAAAATGAGAACCTTTGAAAGGGGAGAATTCATTGATTTATGTAAAGAAACTATTGAAGAATATACTCAAGCAATGAGGGAGACCGCTTGCCGAGTAGGTTTGTCATGTTCTTTCGAGTCTGAATATCTTACCGATTCTCCTGAATACAGGGGTGTTACCCAATCAATATTTGTAGATTTATTTAAGCAGGGGAATATTATTGAAGATTTACGCCCTAATATTTACGACCCCGTCGAAGGCACTACAATTGCCGATGCCGAAGTGCAAAGAATATCTCGCCGAACTAAACTTTGTGATATTCTTTGGAAAACTGAAGAGGGAGAGGAAGTAGTAATCACGACAACCCGTCCAGAATTAATTTGTGCATGTGGTATAGTATTGGTACATCCCGAGGATAGCCGATATGCACATTTAGTTGGTAAAGAATTAATTTTACCTCTTCCTGTAAATGGACGAACTAAGAAAGTTCTTGTTTCTTCCCATCATTCTGTGAAAATGGATTTTGGTTCAGGAGTTTTGATGGTATGTTCATTTGGCGACCAGAATGATGTTTCAGTCTTCAGAGAGTTTGGTCTTGAGCCATTTGTTGCAATTAATCTCAAAGGTGAGATGACTGATATATCCGGTCCTCTTTCTGGGCTCACAGTGTTAGATGCTAGGAAAAGAGCAATTGAAATTCTTGATGATAGCGGTGTCTTATCTTCTATAATTGATCATGAACAAGAAATTCCTGTTAGTGAAAGAGGGAATAATCCTGTGGAAATAATATTGCTTAAAGAGTGGTATGTTCGACAAACACATACGTTAGAACGTATGAACGAACTAATTTCTGAAATTAACTTCATACCCCCTAGAAACAAGCAATTCCTTGATGATTGGATGCAAAATATATCCATTGATTGGCCGATTTCCAGAAGGCGTTGGTACCACACAGAAGTTCCAATTTGGTATAGTGAAGATGGAAATAAGGTCGTCGTACCACCTTCAGGAGGGTATGTGCAACCTTGGAGAGATTCTCCACCTTCTGGTTCAGAAGTATTAGACCGTGTAACTAGGACAAAGTTAGGAAGTTATGATGAACTCTCTGACGAGTTAGGGATACTAACTGGTGAAGAGAAAGTGTTTGATACTTGGATGGATTCTTCTAATTCTAACTTATTTGTATCGGGATACGGTAAGGATGAAGAATTATTCAATAGAGCTTTCCCTACTGCTTTACGTCCTCAAGGCAAGGAAATTGTCAGAACATGGCTATACTACACATTGCTAAAAAGTACTCTTTTATTGGATAAACCTGGTTTTGCTAATATATGGATAGATGGGCTAGGAATGGATCCATGGGGGCGTAAAATGTCTAAGTCTCTTGGTAACGGTATTGATGCTAATTCAGTATTAGAATGTGGTGCAGGTGGAAGGACTGGGTCATGGAAGATCAAAGGTTCAGACGGCAAGCAAGTAAATCTCAAAGCCAATAAAATTGGAAGTGAATGTTTCCGTCTTTGGAAAGCCTGTGATGCTCAGGTAGGAGATGACTTCCATATCAACCCCGAAGAAATCGAAGCAAAATATTTTGGTATTTTAACAAAAATATTCAATGTTGCTAGGTTTGCAAGTCAGTTTGATGTGCCATTAGATTTAGATAAAGTTCCCTCTGATTTAGAACCAGAAGATAAATGGATTCTTTCAGAGTTTGGGCGAACTATGTCTAAAGTCGAAGAATCTTGGAAAAGTGTAGATATCTATAATGCCGCTCAATCAATTAAGAATTTCAGTACTGGAGTTTTTCCTAGTCATTGGTTGGAGATGGTAAAGTCACGCTTGTATGATGGTGATGAAATCGCATCATGGACACTACACCGAATTGTTAGAGACATTCTAACTACTTTAAGTCCAATATGTCCATTCTTCACTCATTATCTTTCTACGACTCTCTATGGCAATAGTTCAGTGGATGTTAGAGAATTCCCAGCAATTATACCCAGTGATAAAAATCTTCTAAAATTAACTGATTCACTAATTGAATTTAACTCCGAAGTATGGAAAACAAAGAAAGACGCCGGAATATCCCTTAATACAGAAATATCTGATATTGTAATCCCCGAAGAATTAGAAATCTTAACTACTTCACTCAATAGGATGCATAGAATAACTTAATTCAGAGCCGTAGAAGGTTTTCTACCTTCCAAATGTTCGATTATAAGCCCCGCCATTTCAGTTCCAATTCTTTCTTGTGCTTCTTTAGTAGCTGCACCAATATGTGGTGTTCCATGAAAATTTTCATGCTTGAATAATGGATTATCAATTGCAGGTTCGACTTCAAATACATCCAAAGCCACACTAGAAAGTTGTCCGCTCTCTAGGCCCTCCAATGCAGCTTTTTCATCAATAATTCCTCCTCTTGCACAATTAATTAGATGATTTCCACATTCTATCCCGTCACTTCCTCTACCAGGCATTAAATTAATCCTTGAATTATTGGCTAAATGATAGGTCTCTTCAGTCAAGTTACAGTGTATGGATATGTGTGTACACATCTTGAATACACTATCTACATCTTTATACAATATACAACCTTGTTTTCTCGCTACTTCCTCTGGCACATATGGATCATATGCATGTAATTCCATACCTAATGCCTTGGCTGCAGCTCCAACGCCTTGAGCAATCCTTCCATATCCTATCAATCCCAAAGATTTTCCAGAAAGTTCTGATCCAACTAGTTCTTTTTTAGCCCAAACACCATTTCTTAATTTCCGATCTGCTATTGCTATATTCCTACAGGAAGCGAGAAGGTGTGCTATTGTCATTTCAACTACACTTCTTGTCGATGCTCTAGGGGTATTACATACTGTGATATTATTTTCAGTTGCAATTTGAATATCGATATTATCTACTCCAACTCCGGCTCTACCGATAAATGAAAGTCCCTTATTTCCATTTCTTGACGCTAAGATCACTTCTTCGGTCATTTTTGTTGCACTTCTAATTACTACTGCATCAAAATCTAATAATACTCCACCTAGTAATTCTTCCTTGGAATAATGCTGAATTACAACTTCATGGCCTGAAGAAACTATCATTTGAACTGCTTTTTTGTCCATTCCATCTGTAACAGCGACTCTTGCCATAACTCTTCTAGTATAACTTACTCAATCAATATTACTAATGTAAATCATTAACCTTAGTATTCATAATCCGGTACCCGATGCGCTTACACAGAGGTAAGGTATTATGACTGATGAAGGAATAAATAATGATGAAGTATTAACAATAGAAGCAAGTGCACATTGTGATGGTCCGTGTGGAGTATATGATCCTGCTAGCGCTCGAGTAGCCGCTGAAGCAGTTCAATCAATGACTAAGAAAATGATGGCATTAGAGGTCCCAGAAACTCAATCTGAGCAATTTGTGGGATATCTGAACACTATGTCGCGCTATGCAGCAATAAAAGAAGAAGAAGCACAGAAATGCAAAGATGAATTATTAGTTCTATGGACTGATTTTTTCAAGCCGCAACATATTGACTCAATACCCGACCTTCATGACACATTCTGGCAAGCAGCAAAATTATGCTCTGCATGTAAAGTAGAAGTCTCAGTTCAACACGCGCAAGAATTAATGGATGCTGTAGAGTCTATCCATAATATGTTCTGGACGGCAAAAGGCCGTGAAGTACCATGGATTCGCGCTTCATAGATGTCAGAGTTAAAGGGGACTCAATGTGGCCCACTCTAGAAGAAGGAACTGTGGTGCGTTTTGAGAGAATCAGTGGCACAGAACTACAGATTAATCAAATAGTTCTTTGTAATCATCCATTGAGAGCGAAATTTTTAGTAATCAAAAGGATTTCATCAATTGATGATAAAACAGCCTTCTTAGTGGGGGATAACCCCGACCCTACAGCTTCAGAAGATAGTCATAATTTCGGCAGAGTCGAAATTAAAAATATTTTAGCATATATGATTGAAAATTAATTTTAGCAACAACCTTCATCTCTCATCGGTGCTGAAACAAATGTAATTTTATTTACATTAGCAGTATTTTGTAATTGCTCAACTATCTTGCGGAATTCCAATGCAGGCCCCATTCCTTGAATAATATCTACGCATGTGTGACTATGTTTTAGGCAACTATGATTGTATGAACTTATTTCTAATGCATGAGAATGTCTAATGTCCATCAGTTTGTTCTCAACACCGTGTTGATGTTGATAGTAGATAACCAAATGCCCTTCGACGATTTCATCATCTTTCATATTGTTTAATTCACCTCTTTGTTGTATCTCAGAAAAATAAAGTGAGGCGTCACGAATAAATCTACTTCTATTTTGATAACCTGATTTTTTAATAATTCCATCAAGATCATTAGCGAAATTTTTATCAGCACTAAAGGTTATAATTTGGCTCATAAATCTCCGTGTGACTAGTTGTTAATAATAATTTCCAAATGAGTATTTATTAACATTCATTATATAATTAATAGTCGGCGCAACCCCATGCACAAAGCAATGAGAGCACTGTCTGTAAGCCTAATTTTGATACTTTCAAGTCTTGCAGGATGTCTTGCCGATGACGAAATAGTAACTTCAGATGTTGAATTAGATGATGAGAATTATGGTACTGTAATGGTATCTACATACCACGTAGGACAATTAGTGTCTGCGGTGGCGGGCGATAGTATAACTATCGAATACATAAGCCAAGATAACATTCCTGTTCATGACTATGAGCCATCTGCATCTGATTTAATCCGTCTACAACAGGCTGATTTATTCTTTTATCATGGTTTAAATCTGGAGCCATGGGTTGAGTCAACTCTTTCTTCTCTAGGTGATGATGCTCCTCCTTCTTACATGACTCATGCTATGCCAACTGGAGAGAGTACTCTCGATTATGAATCGATGTTGATATCAAATCTTTGTGAGTTGATGATTGATGGCCCATTTGAAAGTACTACACTTGGTATGATATCCGTGGATGAACATGATGATCATGATGAAGAAGAAATGACCCCCGAGCTCTTACTTGAGTTATTTGATTCAAATAATGATAGTTATCTTTCTTGGGATGAATTCTGGGATGGTTGGAACTCCCATGATGATGACCATGACGATGACCATGACGAT
>Ga0213869_10000994_pt1 | contig 21835 bp, 1 predicted proteins | sample PICome_10_FD_160083 | JGI IMG/M metagenome (GOLD analysis project Ga0213869, IMG submission 160083) | Coastal seawater microbial communities near Pivers Island, North Carolina, United States - PICO132 | ecosystem: Environmental > Aquatic > Marine > Coastal | place: USA: North Carolina...
GTTCAGGTTCGGGTTCCGGTTCCGGTTCCGGTTCAGGTTCCGGTTCAGGTTCGGGCTCCGGTTCCGGTTCGGGTTCCGGTTCAGGTTCCGGTTCAGGTTCGGGTTCCGGTTCAGGTTCCGGTTCAGGCTCGGGTTCAGGTTCCGGTTCAGGTATAATAAGAGTATACTCGTCTGCTTCATTATAATCAACATTATATCCAAGATCTTCTAAAAATCCAATTGTAATTTTACTTAATTCATTATTACCATTTGATACCCCAGTCATTAATTCAGTTCCTAGTCCAGGATGCATTAAGTCATCTATCCTACGATCATTTGTTGAAGATATAACAGTGCTATCACCTTCTTCTGGGTGACCTCCTGCTGTTCCCGATCCACCGTTATCTTCAATCGGAATATATTCAAACGAAACTCCTATTCCACCTGCAGCACTATAATATTCATTATAATATTTAACTGCTTGACTATTGTCAATCTTATAATATATATCATTACTATTGGCAGTTGCTAAGTATAGAGGACCGTTATTTAAACTCCATAACAATCCTATTCCTAATATATGCCCAATCTCATGTAATATAGTTGTGTACAATATATTCTGATCTAATTGATTATTGTATGTACTATTTATGGTAAATTCGCCTACTTTAGGTAATGTAGAACCAAAATTATTAGTATCAGTTGTTTGTTGTTCTTGAATTGTAGCATAACCTAATACACTCTGATCTAGTTCACTAATATTAATGTTTATTGTTATTTTTTCAAAACCAGCTGGTAGTTCATTTGTTAATACATTACCCCATCTTGTAAATGCATCATAATAAACACTTGAATTATCTGGTATTCCTTCGTTAAATACAACATTAAATATAGAAAAATTTGGTATAATTTCTAAATCAACAACCTTAAATATAATTGGAGTTTCCAATGTTCCATATGTACCGCCTTGTTCACCCTTTTCCATTAATACATATAATGCGTTATTTATTTGTTCATTAAAGTTCCCGCTAACTTCTACATTATACAATTGCTGTGTTTCGCTATGTTTAAATTTAAATGCTATGTTTTCTGTTGACGTTAAATTAATATTTAACGCCGTACCGTAATAGTTTGAAACATCATTTGAATCTCCTGTTGGTTGACATTCAGGTGTTCTTTCATAAAGTGTTCTTACTTCTGTATAATTTTGATTATAAGCAGCAATATGTCCATCTACTGAAGCTGCACTGCATATGGGATTTCCTTTTTTGTCCACAATTTTAAAAAAATTGATGACTGAAGTATCTACTAAATTGTTTACTTCGGGTATATTTATTTCAAAGGACATTTATATAGTATAATCATATATTTAAAAAAATAATATTTGATTATAGCGATAGTGATATTGTAAATTATTTTATTATATTTGTTATAGTATTCATGCTAAACAATTAAGGAATTATAGAGTGATAGTTTCTATATTAATTGTTTTAGTTTCACTACTACTATTAAAATATTTATAACCTCTTCCACTTTCAAATTTAAAATTAGGATTAGTCCAATACGTACCATAATTATTATTGACATACTTCGTATTATCATCATGTCCTAATATCAAATCATTTTCACTAGGATTAGTGATTACGTTCCCAACTAGAATATTATTAATCATAGAAGGATATGATATCCAGTTCCATCCTGGATCCAATTGTATAATAACTTCACTAGAAGTCAAATTACCAGTAACCACTACGTCTTTTGAAATATTACTCTTCACAACATAAAGTTCATTCTTGTTTAATACGATATCAGATGACCATGTAGAACCATTAAATGTAGTAGTTGCATTCCCTTTGTCGTATGTAACAGTATCTCCATTTTGAAATCCGGAAAATACAGTTGAAAAAGGAGAATTTGGGGTCAAATATAAACTCATCCATGTATAACCACTTTGTAAGTTTATTGTTTGAGATTCAGATTCTTCGGATGAACATGTCTCAGAATAAACCAATCTATTTTCACCTCCCATATATCCGTGATAAAGACAATGATAACTAGCTTGTGAGAAACTATTCTCTACTAATAACATAATCGTACCAGAATAATGCATTACAGTTGTTCCATTTATTATACCAGTTCCCTTCTCTTGAGCGTTCATTGGAATTACTTGAAATGCACCATTGTCAGGTGTATAAAATGCAATGGGGTGCGATTCTGGAACTTGAAATATATAGGCACCCATTCCAACCCCAATCTTTGAATTTACGTTGTAATCAACTTCATTAAATGTATATTTACCCGCAACACCAAGTACAATGTTTTCTCCTCCTCCTTCTCCTCCTTCTCCTCCTTCTCCTCCTTCTCCTCCTTCTTCTTCATCTGGTGAAGGAATAAGACACTGTATTGTATATTCTGGTTCTGGTTCTGGTTCCGGTTCAGGTTCAGGTTCTGGTTCCGGTTCAGGTTCCGGTTCAGGTTCTGGTTCCGGTTCAGGTTCAGGTTCTGGTAATAATTGTTTCGGTTGAACTTTTATAAAATATCTCATTCCAGAATATAATCCTATTCTCAATTTACCACTATCCATCACTGTCTCGTCGTAATATCCAGGGTAGGCTGTCCATTCACCACTGTATGTCCGAGTCAATAAATTTAAATGAAATTTAGCAGTACTTTCTTGAACAGTAAATGTGGGGGGACTGGGTGGTACTAATTCTAATAATTCTACTTTATCAAAGTTGTTGGTTAAATCAACATGGTCAAATTCTAAAAACACATTCCCTTCTGGCAGTGTTGCTACATCCATCTCAAATCTTCTTTCAGTAAGGTTAGTTCCGTCTAATGTATATGTCTTTACTCCATTCGCCTGTGTATAATTATCTGGTAACCAGGAAATCCAATTCTCTTTTCCACCGGGTGGCATTGGTGGCATCTCCTGATCACCATCATTTATATCGTAATTATCAGATCGTCCTTCTTCAAATTTCAATTCAATTGTGGTACCCGGATTTGCATCATTGCCATTGGTTCTATATGGAATAAATGTTAATATACCACTCATTATATATATTATATATATAATATATATTTTTCTTTATTTATTTTATATGTTTTTACTAAATAAAAGTTAATTTAATAGTCCCAGCATCATTGCATTGAATCCAATAACTTTTATGAGCCTGCATATTACGTTGTTCAGTATCATTTCCTTCATAACCACTTCCATTAAACCAATAAAGCGGAGATACCATAACATTATTACTATCAGGATCAAATTCACTTACTGTACACTCTCTCGATGTACCTATCATATTCCATCCTTTTACAACATCTATTGATATATCTGGGCTAATAATGATGGCGCTATTCGTGTTTCGTATAATTATTTTGCCAATAGCATTGCATTGAATCCAATAACCTTTATGAGGTTGCATATTACGTTGTTCAGTACTATCTTCTTGATAACCACTTCCATTAAACCAATAAAGCGGAGATACCATAACATTGCTATCAGGATCAAATTCTAAAACCTCTGAAATTTCAGAAGTACCTATCATATTCCATCCTTGTACTACATCAATTACTACATCCTGTTCAGGTTCCGGCTCAGGTTCAGGTTCCGGTTCAGGTTCCGGTTCAGGTTCCGGTTCCGGCTCAGGTTCCGGTTCCGGTTCAGGTTCCGGTTCCGGTTCAGGTTCAGGTTCCGGTTCCGGTTCAGGTTCTGGTTCAGGCTCCGGTTCCGGTTCAGGCTCCGGTTCTGGTTCAGGTTCCGGTTGTGCTGTTAATAATAAATTAAAATTACCAGAAACATTGAGAATGTAACCTGATCCTGGTTTCATTGTAATTCCTCCTGGCAAATATGGTTGTTCTCCGTTTGTTAAATATCCTTGTAGAGATGCACCTTGAGGAGTAAATATTTCTACTAAATTATCCCAAAGAGTTATATTACTATCACCAATTTCTATATTGAATATTTCCCCAGCATCAACGTCAGTAGTAAATGGGTATGTCATAAAGTTCAGTCCGCTAGTTAAGTCAACTGTAATAGTTTGAATCTTTTTTCCATTAATAACTAAATTTTCATCTGAACCTATAATTTTAACATAATAACCACTGTCAAAATCTATTTCTTTATCCAAAGAAGGATTCCATTGATAACTCGTTTCATTCACTATTGAACAAGTATACATATTAAATGCCTGGTCTATAATAATTATTTTTGTAAAAGTTGGAGAAATAGAATTAAATACCTTCTGAATTGTAGTATTGCTAGGATCAACTGTGTTAAACGAAATAAGATTCCATTGTTTTGATACGAATGAAAACGTTTGTGTATAGTCTGACCCTAGCACTATGTCAGTAGAAGATGGAGTATATACAATATTTAATTCTTCTGGGTATTCTGAAAAATCAGCCAAATAAGAAGAAAATGAAGATTCCCATGGATTTGATTCATTCAATTCTGAATACTTTCCAGAAAAACTAGCTATTTCTGGTTTTTCTTCAACATAATAAGTTACGCTATAATTTTCTTTATTTTCAGTAGATCCTATCGTAAAGGTAGTAACATTTGTAACCGTTTCTTGATATTCACCATGTTTATAAATTTTGAATTTATTATCGGCTTTTTCAAATTTTAATTCAGAATAATACCCATTTGTTAATCCGCCATTTATTTTTACAATTTCAGTGACATTACTATTTATTAGTTCCGAATCTCCATTATATTCTTCATAATAATGTATGTATAACGGTTCTATTGTTTTCGTCGCAGATTTCCAAATTTGAAAATAAGGCGGAGAGTTAGAATAAATACCCTTTACTGTAAACAGGTCAGGATTATAAACATCAAAATCACTAGAACATTTGAGTGGTCTAATTTCATCAGATTCGTTCCATATATATGAATCTAAACAAATATTATTCTCACGATCAAATACACCAATTATATCATTATCCGAAATACCAATAGATTGACTATTGCTTATATATAATACAGTAGGAGACGAAGGATTGGCTGCATATTTTTTCCATTCAGGTACAAAATGAAGAGGCAATGAAATACCATTTGGATATGCAACTAAGTTATTATGAATAACAGAATCGTACGTGGAATATTCCCATGAAATTTCAGTATTGGAGATGGAGTCAACTTTATAAACTCTTTCCATAATATACATTGGTATAGAGTTAGAATTCCAATTGCTAGTGGTAAACATGACAAAATTATTAGATCCGTCACAAGGTTGCCAATCGTCATCATCATTAAATGTTGGTTCCATATTTGTCCAACTAAGAACTTTAAATGAATATTCGCTATTTGGCATTAGATATGATAAACTATTGTTGTTGTAATTTGTCGCTGAATAGTTAGTACCACCTAGAGGGCTTTCAAGAATAGTTGTTGTAAAATTACCATAACTCCTTTCTATAGAATAATAAATTGGTGTATCAGTTGAACCATCTTGATGTGTCCAATTAAAAGATAAACTATTAATTGTTGATGAATAATTACTATTAATCGTTGGAGGTCCAGCTTTTGTAGGAGGATAAGTTTTGGCTTGTACATAAGTGTTTTCAAGCAAGTAAGAATATTCTGCACTAACTGTTTGAGTAGTTGCAAATAAATAATTTCCATATTCATCTTGTGACATAAGATTGTCTCTATTTAATGAAATAACACGATAAGCATATATTCCATTGTCTCTTCTTGCTTGATGAGTATATGAATGGTTCGTCAAATTATCAGATATTATAGTCATGTTATCTATTGAACTATTAGCAGAAATATCCTCGTATGATATAGTTAATGATGTATTACTTTCGAAATGCCCATTCGCTACAGTTCTTATTTGATATACTCTAAAATAAGATGTCCATACATCATCGTTACTTGACCAACTTAATGATATGCTATTTAGCCCAGGTGTAATTTGTAAATCAGTAGGCGGAGATGAAAAAGGCGCAGATGCAACATCAAGTGTTTTAATATGTAGAGTTTGTCCTGGATCACTATGATAGTTACGAACATTATCTATAGCAACAACATTAATAAAAACACTATCATTATTGCCTATTTTTTCGGTTGTAACTCCAGATATCATTTTTCTAGATAAATATATTTTTTGTGAAGTTTCACTCGTGTCTGATGGTAGTCCTGAAACCATTCCAATGAGTTTGTGTTTTTCATATATTTCATAATGTGAAGGTAGAGTGGGGATGGATCCACCACCTCCTCCAAACCCCCCGCCAAATGGATCATCATTACCTCCTGTATTAGAAGAAAACCGATCAACTTGTATTTCTATTTCTATCCAATTATCTTCATAACTGAGAAGATTACCGAAGCTATCTTGTTCTAATTCTACAAGTTGTGGTTCAAGAGGATTTTGCTTTGCGGTTAAAGTATATTGTACCGCATTTCCATATTGATTAGTGTATGAAGTTGGTTCACTAGGTAGTTGTAATGAATAGGTTGACTTATCATATGAATAATAATTTGATATTGTACTACCCTTACTGTCTATTTCAAAATCAAAAGACTCACCATACAACAAATTTTCTATTTGAAAAAACGATTCAAATGTTTCACTTGTTTCAGTTTGTAATTGTGTTTGTATCTCACTATTATCACTTACATCTATTGCAGTTATTTGTTTTACCAATCTTTTGATTCTATACTTAATATCAGGAACACCACCTGTCGCAATATGATTATCCCAATGTATGTTTACATTAAATGGTGTAGATTCTGAAGATATAGTTATGTTTATTGGTGCAGCTGGACGAGTAACAACATCGTATGTTACTGTTTTTTCATCACCAGTTACTACATTAAAACCATAGAAGGAGTAACGATATTTCGCATTATGCCACAATCCATATTCATCATATATTGTCTTTAAATTTGTATTCGTATATACTTTGTCAGAAATTAAAACCAAAGATTGTGGTAATTCATCATAACCTGTATAACTGTCAACTCTTTCTCTTTTCAAGTCTTTAATGAATATAAATTTGTCATTATATTGGGTGTCGATTGTATGAAAATTACTATCTGTATAGTCTGTTTTATATAAATAATTCATACCAGACGAAACGTTCCAACTAATTTTAATTTTTGCACCACGATCTTGATCTATATTTAGTGGTGCTTCGGTATTGCATAGAAGATAAAAATTTAATGGATCCAAGTTTGCACCAATATTTTTTGTAACAGGAGATTCACCATTAAATACCATATTGTCTCCAACTGTATATGGTTTAAGAATATACGATCCTTGTACAATGTCTAAATTACTACTAGATAAACTTTGATTAGAAATATTTATAAATAACTGTGCATTTGAACCACTAATATATCCATCAATTCCTTCATCTACTCCATCTTTACTTGTAGGTATAAAAATATCTGGAGATTCACCATAATCAATAGAAGGAATATATGTTGATTTATTTTGTACAGTATCATAACTAATATTAGGTAATATTTCTACACCGTTATTTACTCCTACGCATATATAGTTATTAAATATATAGATTTGATTTAATATTACACCATTTGTACCCCAATTTGTGGTATTAAACGAAAGACCATGTTGTTGTGATATATAAAAAGAGTTAGAAACAAATGCATCTCCTTCCCATACTTTTTGAAATGGATTAATTTCATTAGAATAAGATTGAAGTAATGAAGGAGTGTATAAATTATTCTCTACAAACGTTGTAAAATCATTTTCTTGTGTATTAGGAAGTGACGGTTCAGGTTCAGGTTCAGGTTCGGGTTCAGGTTCGGGTTCAGGTTCGGGTTCAGGTTCAGGTTCGGGTTCAGGTTCAGGACGAACTTCTGGTTCTGGAACTAGTGGTAATTCATATTCTGACAACATATTTTTATAAACATTAAATTTATTATTTGTAACTCCAGCAAGTGAATAAAACTGATCTGATATTACCGCATCTTGTACGAAATTTTGCGTAAACGTTTGTTCTTCAAACATTTTATATATATTGGAAACAGTAGGGTTTATGTAAGACACACGTACACCAGAAGAAACGGAAGTGTAATAACTAATATAATCACCGTCATTTGAAAGTACAGGTTTTCTTTTTCTTTTATCATATGTTTGTTCATTTGAAATAAAAACATTGTACAAAACACCCGTCGGTGAATAACTATTTTCATACCATTCATATAGTTGTATAAAATTTGCCTTCGACATTATGAACCGTGTACCATCTCCAGAAATAGATTCTAATAAAAAACCTTCTGCAAACGCCATTTCAAGCAATAAGGAATAACTAGATTGTAGATCGTTATACTGATATATGAATAATTTAGATGATGATTTATGAAATACAAATAGGGTATCTCCATTATTTGTAAGTTTTATAATCGGTGAATAAGTTAGATTATCAGTATCTTCTATAACAATTTCATTCCAAGATACAATAGGCAAATATAAAGACGAAGTCCGATAAACAATTACCTTATTACGCATTTGGTTGTTTGTGAATAAAATAGCGGAAACAGCACCTACATTACCTGTATCTGAAATAGACATATGTAATTGTTTGTAATCTTCTATAAATATACTAGTAAGCGAACTTACTATTGTACTATTATTTTTATCAATCGTATTAACATCAATACTTACGCTTTTTAGTATCTCTCCAGTATTTAAAGAACTTTGTTGTGCTTCTATCAATCTTGGAACAATAAATACTAATCCATCCGACGATACCTCATAATTTAAATAAGTATCTGGTGTTTCATATTGAATAGTTTTATTAAAAGTCCAAGATTGATTATTGTTATAATAACAATGGATAGTCGCTATATACGTTTGTAAAATATTATTAAAACTATATGTTTCGTTTGAAAATGTATAATAAGTTGTGTAATTACTATCTCTAGATAATGTACATCTTTTTATATTATCAGAGGTTATCTCAATAGGTTTATACACATCAACAGTTTCTATAAGCGATGATAAAGATATAGTATCTTGTGTCAATTGTTCTATAGCATTTGAATCTGTTAAAAGATTTGCACTATTATCTAATATTGAATTCAAAGTTTGTTCGTATTTAACCACTGTATTAAAATCTTGATTATAACTTCCTGATAACGAATCTATTTGAGTAAAAATATTCTTTGTATATGTATTTGTGTTATCAATAACTATTCCTGAAACATCAAGATCAGCATTATCATTTACAAGTTGAGTATATATATCCTTTGTTAAATTATCATAATCAACTTCATAGTTATTATTTACAATCAAAGATGCAAAAGATGTTAAGATATTATCATATGTTATATTTTCCTGGTTTACATTATAAAGAACATTTTTCTTAATCGCCAATGAATTAGTAACACCTACTCCTATAGTTTTTTTGATGGTAGATACTGCCATTTGCATCTTATAGACAGCATTTGTTGTATTTCTATTTTGAAGTAAAATATAATCCTCTCTAAAATTATTTATGTTAAATGAACCTAATATTAAGCTTTCAGCTTGCAAGAAAATAGAAGTATTTGTATTTATCGTGTTTGATCCAGATAATTTACGTATAACTTCATAATGAAGAGACGTCATTGGATTAACAATTATTCTTCCAATTCCTAAGTCGGATTTTATATATGCTGCATATATTGTCTCATTATATGGTTCGTAATTTGTAAAGAAATAAGAATACCCACCTGTAAATGTAAGATAAAAAACGTCTGGTAATATATTTTTTGAAATCGTGAATTCTCCAATATTATTTGTTATAATAGGAGAACCAACTAATGATCCATTTTCTGCATTATAAATTAGACCAGATGCATATTGTATGTAACTATTCTGCACTAATCCATGAGTATTAGTCTCAAATTTTATTTCTGAAAAATATGTTCCATAACTTAACTTTACTACATTAACAGGTACAATATTACCATCTATTGTCTGGTCTATTATAGTAATATCTCTAGGAACTGTAATATTAATCGCAGATGGACTCCATGTTGTCAATGCTTGTCCATATGAAGGTATATCTAAATCAATAATTTCACTCCATGTACTATCTAATGTGTATGACAACACTAATATACCAGATTTATCTGGTGTTATTACTATATTAGGATATGTATATCCATCCTCATTAGCAATAATATAACGGTTGTCTAGTTTAGTTGGACGATAGTATTTTATAATTAATATATCGGATCCAGAATTAATATAAAAATCCTCAATTATATTTTCAGTCATAGTATAATTTATACCTTTAGACTGATATTTCTTATAGCTTCCGCTCCTGCTAGTTATTTCTACCAAATTGTATATTTCTATCCTACTAAATACTCTAGCTTCTAAGTATAATTTTAATAATGTTTCATTGTATTCCGAATCAATATTCCACAAATTCTTTAAATTTCGGATAGTCTTTGCTACCGCTATTTCCTCACCATTATTACCAATAAATAAGGGTTTACCAAAATGTGTACCATCATAACCAGTTGAATATGTAGAAAGTTCTTCTATAACATTATCTAGTTTTATATCTTTCACTACAACCTCCGATCTTATAACAAAATTATTATTATCTTGGTAATATGTAGAATTGTACGCTAATCGGATTATGTTATTATCAGCTCCTATTCTTCCAGTAACATCCATAAACCCTGCCATTCCGCCAATACCAACATTAAAAGAAATACTACTTGTAGATATACGATGACTGTAAACGGATGACCAAGTATTCGTTGATTGATCTTTATAATATAACCATATTGATCCTACATGACTATTTCCAACTAAGAATACATCATCTCCGGAAAAAATAACTTCTATATTATTTAAAATTTCTCCATCTATACCACCTACCTGTTCTTCAGGATTTTCGTAAAAATCAAAGTTTGTATAAGGAGAAAAAAGTATATTATCTATATTAAGACCATTTGGATCGGTATTATATTGCGACGTATATGCATTTTTTTCTTCCCATGTATCTAGATTAATTTCATATAAAACTAATTCTACACCTTGTTTTCTAACAACTACATTACTATAATATGAGTAATATTCTTCAAAATCATCTTGGTTGCTCATATCTAAATAAAGATTTGGATTACCACTGGTATCTAGATTATATAAATTTTCAGGTAAATCTGAAACATTAGGATCATATACTCCTTCAGGGTTATTTAAAGAAGGAGTGTTTGCTTTGCCTCCATATTCGTCCCAATTAAAGGAGTAATTAACAATAATTGTATTTCCACTATCAGATAAAACGATTTTCGTAACTATTTTTTCTTTATTGTTAAGAACTTCTCCATATCCCATGTTATAAGTTCCTAATCTTGGTGGTATTATGTTTCCAACCAGAGTATATCCAGTTTGAGGATCATATTGATTCATATCATATACTTTTACTTTTGTTGATGTAGAATCTAATTTACCTGTTGGTATATTATAAGATATATCACTGGCAACTGCAAACCTAGTTCCACTTTTATTAAAAACACGTGTTCCATGGTAAGTATCTCCTATTGTAGTTTTAATCCCATTATCACCACCGATATACGTATGTTGGACAATGTCAGTTACTGTAAATGGTAAATTATTAGAAACAATAGCCCCTTTGTTATTACTGTTATCAAATGCACGGACTTTGATTTGTCCTATAGTATAAGTCAACGCATCTATGTTAAATTGTAAATTGTCAAGTGTTTTTGTTGTCCAATTCACTCCGTTATCGGTAGAATATTCATATCCAGTAGCATCTGCTGGTATGTTAGAAACAGTAACAGTGTTATAATATACTAATATAGGAAGTGTTTGGTCATTATCAAGATATGGAAATGTTAGTGTCAAAGCATCTGGACCGATTGTATCTTTCTGGAAAAAATTATCATTTGTAATAGTAGTAACATTACCATATTGATCAAATGAACGAATACTTATTGAACCTATATTATATAGTCCATCTGGTAAAATAAAATAATCACCAGTTCCATCGTTCCAACTTTTATTATAAATTTTCCATTGCCAACTGACATTGTCTACTCCAAATGTAATATATACTTTACTTTCTGAATTTCTCCATTCTTCATTAGTACTATAAAATACGGCAGATATAGATGGTCCTTGTGTATCAATAACTAAAGGACTGTCGTTATAACCAATATAATGATATCTTATACCAAGTGCGTCGTAATATTCTAATAATATATTACTAATATCGTATGTTCCTTCTGGTATAGTAAATTTGGTTATATCAATACTTTTTAAATCATCACTGTAAACTCCGTTTATTTTGTATTTCCATCCTACAGAATTTGCAGGATATGCATAAATAATTGCTTCATTTAACGGAGGTTCTGGAAACGATACTATAATAGGTAATGATTGTGAATCTACAATTGACGTATTTGAAATTTGTTTTGTATTTCCTGCAATATCTACACATCTAATATTTATTGATCCGATATTATATGAATCTACTGGTAATATAAAATAATATCCTGATCCAAATATCCATTCTTGTCCATCATAGTTATATTCCCAATTAACAATATCATTATCATAAGAAACTTTGACAAGTCCTTTATACGCTTCTGAAAAATCTGCGGTAATATTTATATCTTTATCAATTACAATGGAATATGTATTTTTAATAGGATAACTCGGCTTATTATTAGAATCTAAATATCTGACTTTAATGTCATTAATATTGAAAAATGAATTTCCACTTAAATCAATAATATTATTTGATCCAGATTTCCAATTACCTCCAAATAAACTGTATTGCCATAATGTAATAGATGTAGGCAAAGAAACTGTTACTTTATCGTTATTCGTTAATGCAGGTGGATAATTAACTATAAAATTTATATCATACGGAACTAGTTCTGCATATATCTTAACAGGAGGATCAACTGTATTCAAATAATATTCAAACAAATATTCATCGTCAACTAATAATAATGTATTTATGCTAATTTGTGACAACATATCATCTAAATTTCCAAAACTTGACAATAAATTCGTTAAGTTCGAATTATTAAACTGCCTTAAATAACCAAATCTTCTTACAATAATATTTTCTGTAGTATTATACATCTGTACTGATAACCCACTATTTCTTATATTTTCAAGTCGAATATACCAGAAATTATATTCTTCGTTATATACTGGAATATACATATCTGTTGTGTTATTGGACAAACTTACAGAAATTTCAGAACTAAATTCACCATTTACATTAGCTACTAAGTACCTCTTAACATTATTACTGTCTATGTAATACATCCAAAAAGGTTGTTTCGGTATCTCTATACTATAGGTATCAGCAACAGTATAATCTACATTATATCCTAGATCTTCTAGCATTCCAATTGTTACACGACTTAAGGAATTATTTCCTATTAAATTACTTGACATAATTTCATTTTTAAGACCAGGATGAATCTCACCACTTATTTTTCTGTAACCATTAACTTCTGGACCTATTTTTGCTCCTTCTTCCAAATAATAACCAATCGTTCCTGGATCTCCGTTATTTTCAATTGGAATTCCATATATATTTGTTATATCACCTCCTATTAAACGGATATATTCTTTATACTGAACTAATCCATGAACTCCTGTATAGTAATAATCAGACGAAGAAGTTATTGTTTCGACAGGTGTATTACTTATTACACTATTCTGATTCCATATTAATCCTATTCCTAATGCTTGTCCCAACTTTTGTAATATTACATTTTCTGTTTGATTTCCTGTACTAATTTGAATGTTTACTTCTTGTGGTAGATATTTTCCATATTCTGAATCTCCTTGGTAGTTAACAACCGAAGTAAGTGCTGGAACTCCAATTGGTAATCCATTATCATTTATATCTACATTCAATATTATTTTATTGTATCCATCTGGAAGTTTAAAAGTTAATATTTTCTCATATTTATAAAGAGCATCAATGTAAGGAATTATATTAGATGGTTCATTAATAAACCTTAAATCAAATATAGAATAAACACCTTGCTTAGGTGGGTAAAAATATCGCTGATTTACAACTACATCTAATGAACTATTTGTTACATTTGAAATAAAAGCGGGTGTGTCAATTTGTGAATTGCTTAAGTCATAAGTATCTCCACTTAACAAGTCAATCGTACTTTTTGCTAATTGCGTAATTCGTGTAATATTTTCAATAAAATTGGGATTTTGTTGGTTATTTGTTAAAGAACAAGTACTTTGTAAAATTTCTGAAATATTTTGCTTTAATGTAATACCTACTATTATACCTAGTTCATCTTCTATCGATTCAATCATAGAAACAAAATCACTAGACAAATCATATGTATTAGATGAAGTAACAAATGCTTTCAATATTACAATATCATCAATGATATTTCCTAAATATTTTTGTATGACATTTTTTAAAGTTTGAATAATAACACTTAAGTTTGTAGAAAGTTTTACAGCATAAATATTTCGGTCATAGATAAAATCAACACCAAAGTCATTTATTAATAAACCAAATTTGGTTTCTAATGTTGGAATAACTTCTAAACTTACACTTGTATCATATGCAGAAACTATAGTTGTCATAGGAGTTGCAATTATTGTCTGAGGATAATCATTTTCAGATTGATTTTTAGAAACATTTACAACCAGTTCATAATTAATTTGTTCATCAGTCGTTTTTTTTATTCCATCCGAAAACCGAATTTGGTAATTATCAGGAAGAGATGCATAAGAAACATTTAGCTTCCACCTTCCCCATTCGTCTGTAACAAAATTATCAACTTCAATTGATGATTGTATATCAACCAATTTTCCTGTTGCATTTGCCATATAATTATTAATGACATAACCATTTAATTCCACTAAATCTTGAGGTTCAGGTTCAGGTTCTGGTTCAGGTTCAGGTTCTGGTTCTGGTTCAGGTTCCGGCTCTGGTTCAGTAAAGAAATATGGTTCAAAGTTAATTTCAACTGTATACTGTGTATTATTAGAGTCAATTAAAACTTGTTCATAAAATAATTTATTAATTTCTAACGGCAACTTATCTTCAACATTACCTAACTGTTTTTTTCTTTCAGCTTCATCTCCATTTCCAATTACATTAACAAATTCATTTTTCATAGAATAGGTGTAAGGAGTTACAGGAACGTTTGATTCTAAAGTTCTAAACGTAGTAAATGCAGTGGAAGAATTTATCATATCTAAATAAAATTCACCATAAGAATTTCGTTTTAATTCAAAAATTGCAGGAGGATGTGTGACTAACCATGGAAAGCTTGACGTATATGATGGGTCAGTATTATAAAATGTAAGTCTTTTTTGTGCATCATAATAAGTCAATCCACCACTTTCAATATCATATATATAACCATTACTTTCTGAAATATATAAATTGTAATTCGGCTGTTCTGTTTTAAGACGAACATACATAGATTCCTGGACAACTACCGTTCGTGTTTTTGTTTTTGTGAATCCATAATTGTCATTAACCGTATGTGTTACAAAATATTTTCCAACAACCGACGTATCAACCTCTCCTACAATTGTTACAGTAGGTTCATTTCCTAAGTAATCAGTACTAATTGAACCACTGTCTTGAAATACAGAATCTTTAATAATAACTTCAGTATCATTTCCTTGAAGTGTTAATGTTGTTGGTGTTATTACTATTACTGTACGAGTGGTAGTTGCCACGTTTCCATAACCGTCGTTTGAACTGTAGTTAAGGACATAAGTACCAGCAGTACTTGTAATCACTTCATTAGTTATGGTAACATCTAAAAATTCTCCTACCAAATCTTCAGCGATTGCTCCTGGCTCTATATATTCTGTATTTAATTCTACATAAACAGTGTCTTCTCCTTGTAAAGTTATGTTTGGTATTTGTGTATCGACAACTACGACTGTTCGTTCAGCTGTAGTTTTATTAGAAGCTACATCCACGACTTCATAATTTATAGTATATGTACCGACAACGTTTGTTGAAAAATCTATTCCAGATACTGTAATATTTTCTGTCAATATCTCACCTGGTAAATCATAAGCACTTACTCCACTCATATAATCAATATAATCTTCTATCTTTCTTTGAATGGTAACCACAGATGGGTCAACAATTAAAGTAGGATATTGAGTATCAATTACTTCTACTGTTCTTATCTTTGTAGTTTTATTTGGGATGGATGCAGTGTCAAATACTTCATAACTTATCGTATACAATCCTAAAGAGCCTGGGTTTACATTACTTTGAATAACGACATTTTCTAATGAAATTGTTTGATCTACGTCTACAACTGAAACAATACCTGGATCTGAGAATGCATATCCTCTTTCTGTTGTTATTGTATCTTCACCTGATAACGTTATAATTGGACCACTTATATCTTGAACTATAATTGTTCGTTTAATTTCCTTTGTATTCTCATATAGATCTGTAGCTTTATAAGTTATAGTATATTCACCTTCAGTATAAGTATCAACTATTCCATTTATACTAATGTCATTAATTGTATCTCCCATACTTACATCATATGCATATGCTCCCTCCTCATTATAGGGGTCGCCTCTATATACATATACAGTAGCATTTCCATTTAACAATACAATAGGTGGAGTATTGTCTTCAACTGTAATGTTTACTATTTTTTCGGTAATATTATCATATAGATCTTTTGCTGTATACACAATTTCGTATTGTCCCACAACATTAATGTTTACATTATAAGTTACACTTAACAAATATATTTCTACCGGTAGAGACTCTGTATCATTATCTATAATAGAAATTACATTCGGAATAGTATACTCATCTCCTCTTTCAATTGTTATATTATCAGAACTATCTAATGTTATTATTGGTCCAATATTATCATTTACTATAACTATTCTCTGTTTATTTGTAATATTTACACCGTCTGTCGCTTCATAACTAACTGTATAAGTTCCATTTTGATTTTCGTTTATATTTCCAGTTGTAGTGACATCAATTTCATAATAATGTTCAGTACCGCATAAATCATATGCTAATACACCAGGTTCTATATACGACGTTCCTCTTTCAATTGTTATTGTTGCACTTCCATCTAACACAATTACAGGTGGTATATTATCTTCTACTTTAATTACTCTTTCTGTTTCTGTTACATTTATACCATCCGTTGCTTGATATTGTACTGTATACACTCCAACCTCATTTTCAACTATATTTCCAGTTGTAGTGACATCAATTTCATAATAATGTTCAGTGCCGCATAAATCATATGCTAATACACCAGGTTCTATATACGACGTTCCTCTTTCAATTGTTATTGTAGCACTTCCATCTAACACAATTACAGGTGGTATATTATCTTCTACGTTTACAGTACGAGTAACAACACGTTTGTTTTGATCTACCGAGTTGTCAGTAAGTTCATAACTAATTGTATATATACCTACCACATTTGTTGTAATATTATTTATTCCACTAACAATTACATTATTTGACAGGTCTTCATTTTCCAAGTCATAAGCCCGAAGTACTCCTGGATCCTCATATATTTCTCCTCGTTCAACTATTATTGTTGTATTTCCAGATAATTCAATTGTCGGTAATGTTGTGTCTTTTACAATTACAGTTCGTATTGCCGTTGTTGAATTATTATAATTGTCAGTTGCTTCATAACTTACAGTGTAAGTACCTTCTGTATAAATGTCAATATTAGATACATCTGTTATAGCTGGGTTATAATCAATGTCAATAGCACTTACTCCTGGTTCTACATATTGACTTCCTCTTTCAATAGTTAAGGTTGCACTTCCATCTAACACAATTACAGGTGGTATATTATCTTCTACTTTTACAGTACGAGTAACAACACGCTTATTTTGATCTACCGAATTATCAGTCAATTCATAACTAATTGTATATGTACCCACTACGTTTGTTGTAATATTGTTTATTCCACTAATAATTACATTATTTGACAGGTCTTCATCTTCCAAATCATACGCCCGAAGTACTCCTGGATCCTGATATGTTTCTCCTCGTTCAACTATTATTGTTGTATTTCCAGATAATTCAATTGTCGGTAATGTTGTGTCTTTTACAATTACGGTTCGTGTTGCAGTTGTTGAATTATTATAATTGTCAGTTGCTTCATAACTTACAGTGTAAGTACCTTCTGTATAAATGTCAATATTATCATAATTATTATTTGTATCTATACTGTCACTTACATCAATTATTGATAAAATTCCTGGTTCTACATATACACTTCCTCTTTCAATAGTTAAGGTTGCACTTCCATCTAATGTTATAACAGGTCCGACATTGTCTTCAACTATTACTGTACGAGTAATTGTTCTACTATTTGGGTTAGTTGCGTTGTCATAAGCAGTGTAATAAACAAGATATGTACCTTCGGTATAAATGTTTACATTTGTTGCATCGGTTATTATATTTGATAATGGTAACGTTTCTCCAGCTAAGTCTACAGCAGTCACTCCTAGTTCATTATAATTGCTTCCTCTTTCTACAGTTACAGTACTGCCAACTAATGTTACCGTTGGTGCTAAAGAATCATAGACTTCTATTTCTCGTATTACTTCACTAGAATTATTATAATTGTCTATTGCTGTATAGCTTATTGTATATGTCCCCTCAGTTAAAATGTCCAAATTAGTACTAGTTTCAAAAGTATTTATATTGTCACTCACATCAATTATTGATATAACTCCTGGATCAGTAAACTCACTTCCTCTTTCTATTGTCATTATAGTGTCTCCACTAAGTGTAATAATTGGTCCACTGATATCTTGTACAATAACTTCTCTTGTTTTTATGTTATAATTACCACACACATCAGTTGCCTCATAACTTATAGTATATGTAGAAGGTACGTATACGTCTATTAAATCTATTCCTTGTGTAAATACATTAATTGTCTCGTAATAATCCGTTCCACTTAAATCATATGCAATTGCTCCTTGATCTTGATATTGTTCTCCTCTGTGTACATATACGGTGTTCTCTCCGTTTATTTTAATAACAGGAGGTATTCTATCTTCTACTATCACAGTTCTGACGACTGTACTTGTATTTCCATAATCATCACTTGCGGTATAACTTACAGTATATGTACCTTCATTTCCTATATTAACATTACTAGTTACATTAGCTACATTCGTGTCAATATTTGTATCAATATCTACGATCGTTTTAATACCTGCATCTTGATAAGGAAGACCCCTTTCAATTATAATTTGTTCTTCTCCACTCAATGTTATTTCAGGTCCGGTTGTATCATTCACTATTACAGTACGGGTTGCAATTGTAGAGTTTCCACAATTATCAATTGCTTCATAGCTTATTGTATATGTACCGTTTGAATAAGTGTTTACATTACCTAATACTGTTATGTTATCATGTGGGTATACAAATGTGTCACTTACATCAGTAGCTATAATTCCTTGTTCAACATAAGGGGTACCTCTCTCCAATATTATTTCTGAACTTCCGGTTAACGTAATGATAGGACCACTAATATCTTGAACAATGACTGTTCTTGTACTAACAGATGTATTTCCACATAAATCAGATATTTCATAACTAACTGTGTACGTTCCTACAGAATAAACGTTTACATTGCTATTAACAATAAAATTATCTACAGTGTATTGATTATCTATGTCAACTGCTGTTACACCATATTCTACATAAGGAGTACCTCTATGTACATATACGGTTGACGCCCCATCTAATGTTATAATAGGAGGATTAGTATCTATTACATTTACTGTTCGTGTTGCAGTTGATGTATTGTTATGGTTATCTGAAATTGTATATGTTACTGTATAAATTCCCACCTTATATTGATTAACATCCGACGATACTATATCAAAATTTGCAGAAACAAAATTTGTGCTAACATCAACAGCAGTTGCTCCATATTCTATATATGGATCTCCTCTTTCTAATGTTATTTCTGCACTTCCAGTTAATGTAATAACAGGACCTTTTGTATCTTCCACTTTTACTACTCGTGTAACTACACTTTTATTAGGTATAATTGCTGTATCTATTGCTTCATAACTAATTGTATATGTACCTATTTGGTATTGATTAACAGAACCAAGTATGTTACATTCAATATTGTCACTTATATCAACAGCAGTTGCACCGTATTCGGTATAAGGATCCCCTCTTTCCAATATTATTTCTGCACTTCCAGTTAATGTAATAACAGGACCACTAACATCTTGTACAATAACCTCTCTTGTTTTTATGTTATAGTTACCACAGACATCTATAGCTTCGTAACTTATTGTATACGTTCCTTCATTATATATATTTACTGTACCAGTTGTAAGTACATCAAGTTGTTGATAATAATCAGTTCCACTCAAATCATATGCAATTGCTCCCAAATCTTGATATTGTTCTCCTCTATGTACATAAACAGTTGCATTTCCATTTATTTCAATAACAGGAGGTATTCTATCTTCTACTATTACAGTTCTCACAACTGTACTCGTGTTATCATAATCATCAGTAGCAGTGTAACTTACAGTATATGTACCTTCTTTGCCTACATTCACATTACTGGTTACGCTAGCTATACTCGTTTCAAAGGTTGTATTAACATCAATAATCGTTGAGATACCTGCATCTTCATATGGAAGACCCCTTTCGATGGTTATGTTAGCACTTCCTTCTAATGTAATAATTGGTCCAACATTATCTTGTACTATTACAATACGAGTTAACGTAGCTACATTATCATGGAAATCAGTTACTTCATAACTGATTGTATAAGTTCCAATTACATCTTTGTTTACATTATTTGTGATATTTATGTTCGACAAGTAATCCATCAAATCAATGTCGACATCTATAGCAGATGAAATACCAGGGTCTATAAAAGGCGTGCCTCTTTCTAATGTAATATCTCCATTACCACCGTTAAGTATTATATTAGGTGGGGTATTATCTACAACTGTAACTATACGGGTAACTATTCTTTTATTTTGGTTTTCTGAACGATCAACCACTTCATAACTAATCGTATACACACCTACTTCGTTTATAGATATATCATCTAAACCAATAACTTCTACACTTGCTGTCAAATCTTCTTCATTATTCAAATCATATGCCACATACCCAGGTTCTATATAAGAATCTCCTCTTTCAATTATTACTGGATTTCCTAATAACTCAATAGTAGGTTTTGTACTATCTACAACTACAACGGTTCTTGTTTCTACTTGTATGTTACCGCACACATCTTCTGCTGTATATGTTACGGTATAGCTTCCTTCTATATGTGGTACTACATTCTGTGATACAGTTGGGATATATACAGTAGATACATCTATAGCGGTCGCTCCAGGATCAGTATATTCTAATGCACGTTCTATAGTTATTGGACCTTCGTTTAAAGTAATTATTGGAGGTGTATTGTCTTGAACAACTACTATTCTCTCTATGGTTCTTACATTAGGTTCATTTGCATTATCTGATACTGTATACGTTACAGTATAGACTCCATTCTCATATACATTTACATTTGAATTATTTATTACCAAGTTATCAGATACGTCTTCTCCTTCTAAGTCAAAAGAAGATTGTATTCCTAACTCTACATACTTATTTCCTCTTTCTATAATTAATGGGTTATTACCACAAAGATCTATACTTGGTAAAGTTGTATCAAAAACAATTACGGTTCGTGTTGCAGTTGTTGAATTATTATAATTGTCAGTTGCTTCATAACTTACAGTGTAAGTACCTTCTGTATAAATGTCAATATTAGATACATCTGTTATAGCTGGGTTATAATCAATGTCAATAGCACTTACTCCTG
>Ga0213869_10001002_pt1 | contig 21758 bp, 19 predicted proteins | sample PICome_10_FD_160083 | JGI IMG/M metagenome (GOLD analysis project Ga0213869, IMG submission 160083) | Coastal seawater microbial communities near Pivers Island, North Carolina, United States - PICO132 | ecosystem: Environmental > Aquatic > Marine > Coastal | place: USA: North Carolina...
GCATTCGGAATTGGACCCTCGGCCCTGACCGAAACCATGATTATGCTCAATAAGCATTTCGCCAATGCTGCCTAATCCCCCAACTGGGTGACGCCGCGCGGCCGTGCCCCATGTTTGCAACAGAGCCACATAGATCAATAAATGCGGATTTTGCGCATTTTTCTCGCGTGAATTTGTCTTTATCCGAAAGCATTTTGAGCGACTATATGTCTCGTGAATAGGTTAGGGGACGGAAAGTCGGTTATTGCGCATTTTTGCAGCCAAGCTGACGAGGGGCTTTGGGGCAAGAGCGATGCGGAAGGCAAGCATTGGATTGGCTGCTGCGGCGGGCTTGTCGCGCAAATCAGCCAGGCTCGGTTTGAAGCGCTGGGAGCTGTCAGCCACGGGGGAAAGGATAGTTCGAATGGAGGCGCGGCCACTGCGAGTTCGCCTTTTGGCGGATCTGGCGCCGCTGTCATTTGCGATGGGAGCGAGCCCGACGAATTTGATAGCCTTGTTTGGCAAGGTACCCAGTTCGGGCAGATCGGCGATCAGATAAGCAGCGGTCCGATCGGCTAAGCCCTTGATTGAGCCGATAGTGCGATCGAAGGCATGTCAGTGAGGGTCGCTTGCGATGGACTGCGCGATCATGGCGCTGATGTCCTTTGCCGGTCGAGCGAACAGAGCCAGTGTTTCGCCGATCTGGGCCAGAGCCAATGGATCGGTTGTGGCTGACCGGCGCTTATCGACGATGGATATCGCACGTCACATGACGCAGCCGCGCGGTGACAGATCGATCGGTAGCGCTGATCAGGAGACTGTAGTTACAGCAGCTCGTCCAGTCGAACAGGGGCATAGTCACGCACATCCACGCCGACATCGAACTGGCGCGGCATGGGCTTCAGCTTGCCATGGCTGTGGCCGTGCAGATTGATGGATCCGCGATGCTGGCCGCTCCAGGACCGAAAGGGATAGTGACATAGGATAAGACTGCGATCATCAACTCTAATTTCGGCGTAATCGGTAACGCTCGCCCAGAAGTCCGCGTCAGCGACGATGGCGGGATCGTTGTTGCCGCGCACGAGATGCTTTATACCGTTCAGGTCGTGGATTTGCTTTAACTGCGCCGCGCCTTGTGCGACATCGCCAAGGTGCCAGACGATATCGTCGGGACGGACGACTTCGTCCCAGCGCTTCGCAATATGTGCGTCCATTTCTTGGACCGAGGAGAACGGGCGCTTATGGATGTTAATCGTGCGGTGATCACCAAAGTGAGTGTCGGCAGTGAAGAAGACAGCCATGATGGCTACGTCCATGAATGCACAAGAACGGCGACAAGCCCGACGAAGGCAATCATCATCTGGGCAGGCCTTATTCGCGCGAAATGGGCGGGCGCGCTACCAGCCTTCGCAGCGCGAGCGTCTAAGATCGCAACCAAGGCATAGCTCGCAATCAGAACGGCCAATGCGAGGACCGGCTGGTCCGCCCAATGCAAAAGCAGTGCGAGGCCCGCTGGCACGAAGTAGAGCAGCATCGCTACGATTGCCGCAGAAGTTGGCGCCGCTGGAGCCCCGAATCCAAAGCCGCGCCGAACGCCTGCGACGAATGCGATTATAAGGGCACCCCAGAGGATGACCATGTCGCGCGCGACACTTGGCCATGGCGGCGGCATCAGCCAGACGCCGATCGCGGCGGCGAGAAAAGGCATCATCGGTCCATAGCCAAAGATCAGGCTATCGGGCGGCACCTTGTCCTCTTTTTGCAAAATCGGTAATTCTCTCATTGGGGTGCCAGAGAAGTCGAAACCGGCGCGGATGGTGCAGCCTCGCTGCGCCCATAGCTGCCGATCAGCACGCCTGCGCCAAGCACCTTGCCGGTCATCGCCTCCATCAGGGCAGAGCGCCCCGGATCGTCCGCTGTTTCGACAGGCGCGCTCAGCGCGAAAAGCTGAAACACATAATCATGACTGCCATGACCTGTGGGTGGATCGGGCGGCAACCATGCGCATGCTCCATAGCTGTTGCGGCCCACGAGGGCGGCAAGCGTGCTGTCCTCTGCTATTTCGCCTTCCTTGATGTGGCTCTGATCTGTTGACATGTTCAGGACCAGCGCGTGAACAAGCGGATTGGGGGCAGGAGCATCGGGATCTTCCACAATCAGCGCAAGACTTGAGGTGCCTTCCGGCAGGTTGGCCCATAGCAATGGCGGAGACATGCCTTCGCCGTCAGCGGTGAAGCGGTCGGGCAGGCGTACTCCAGCTGCGAACGCCGTGCTGGAGAGATCGATCATTGGCATATCCGCACTGATCCTTGCCTTCATGATCGCCAGCTTCTCATGCCCTGCGCGAAAATTGGAGAAGAGCTTTCCCATCCAGGCCGGCACATATTCGAGCATAATCCATTCCTCTGTTTACGAAGAAGAAGCGTTGCATGGGCAAAGCTGTTCCCTGCGCATGAGAGACAAAGGCGGAGAAAAGGCGTGCCGACGCGTTATGCCATCCTGCCCGTGTTTTTAGACTTCGAAGCCTCCTCCTTGCGGGAGCGCAGCTATCCGAACGAGGTCGGCTGGGTTTTCGAGGCCGGCAAGGCCGAGGCGATCCACCACATTGCCAGAGAGCGGCCGTGCGAAGAGGGGGGCGTCCCACGATCTCGTCGCGGCCCGCATGGTGGAGGCGCTCGACGGGCATGACCTTGTGGGGAGCGTTCCTCCTGGGGTGGCAAGTGGCTGGGCGTGCTGCTGCGCGCAAAAGTTTTGCCGCGTCATCGGCTGCGCGGGCGTGGCAGCGACGACGCGACGCGAGAGACTGCCGAGAGAATCTTGCAGCTCGTGCTCCTTCCCCAGCGACCGGCCGCCACCGTCAGCGACATCAGGGCTAAGGCCTAGCGCGGGCGTCGTCGACCTGGTCTAAAAGCCCAGGCGTAAGACAAGATCTGGTGCTATTCTTGGGGCAAGCTCGCATACCACTGCGCATAGGGGCCTGTGCGAGCCATATGGCGGTTGAGGTCCGGCGCGCCATCGTCCCACCAGACCGGGCCGCGTTCGCCAAGCGCCACCTTGGCGCGATCGACCGCTTCATGCGCGGTTGCTTCGGCAGCATGATCGGTTTTGCGCCTGGCTGAACCTACGGTACGACGCGCATCCATCAACTCCTTCACCAGATGTTCGCGTACCTCTGGCTCCAGCGCCGGGTTAGTCGCGCGCCAGAGGCGCCCGCGCACCACGAAATAGCGTCCGTCCGGCGTAATCGGGTAGGAGCGGCTGCTCACGCCAGGCGGCCCTTGCCTGATAGGCTTCGGAACGTGATCGACCAGCGCGGCACCTCCATGGGCGCGATGCTATGTTCCCAGGCGTGGCGCACTTCGCCTGAAAGATGATAGATGGAGCGTGGAGGTAGGCTGACCTTGGCGCGCTCGAATCCGGCGGCGTTCCGACGCCGCAGGCGCAGGACAGCCTCACTGCCAAGCGAGATGCCCACGACACGCTCAAACACCGGCCGGTCTTTGTGCCAGCCGATGCCCGCGCCTGGATCATAGCGGATCAGCAGCGCCTGGACGAGATCGTCTGCTGCAAGGCCTGCGACGCCAGCGGCACGGTCTCGCACATCAAGGAGCAAGTCCGGCATCGGCCTGGCAGGCGCGAAGCGGGCATGTTCGAAGTCGTAGTTCCAGCCATAGGAGTAGGTGAGGCGCTTTCCCGTCCATTGCTGGAAGCGGAAGGGGGTAAGCTCGCTATGGTCGATATGCGCGATGAGCGCAGCTTCCTCAGCCTGGGTCAGCACGCCCTCCCGAAGAGCCAATCCGGGAACGGCAGGTGTGTCGAACAGGTCGAACATCGCGCTCATTCAAGCCATCGTGCGGCGTTGGAGGGTACAGTCGGGTTCATGTCGTTCCTGAGGATATAGGGCCGTTGGCTGACGATTGCAGGGGCGCAGTCGAATGCGACAGGCCGCCCCGGGTCCGCACCTGGCGAACGATCCCGTTATAGGCGGCGTGCATGCCCTGGCTGCGGCCAATCTCATGATCCGAGCCTGCCGCATCCCAGAAGGCGACCAACCACTCGTCCGGGCAATGACCGCGCAGCACCCAGAGGGCAAGCGCGACGCCGCGCGTACGCGCCTGGCTCTTCATGGCTGCTGCCTCGCGCAGCACATCGAGCGCACGCGTGATCGTGCCTGCCTGACTTGCGGCCATGTCAATGGAAGTCATGGCTGCGGATGGGCAAAAGCTCATCCTGCGGGGCACGCGTCGCGAATGGCGGCGAGGACAATGTGCGGCCATTGGGGAATGCCGGGTCGCGTGGATCTGGACCACCCCCATGCGAGGCGCCATCGCCCCGGCCCGGTGTAACAGCAAAGTCCATCCGCCCGATCGAGCGCAGCATCGCGTCATGATCAACGATGCGATCGCAGATAATGTGGATCACCTCGCCTTCCTTTTGCAGCCGACCACGCATGGCGATCATCGACGCCGACATCACCTGGCGGCGGTATATTTCGAACCGGTCTGGCCAGAGGATGCCCTGTGCGACGCCGGTCTCGTCCTCGATCGTGACGAACAGCACGCCCTTGGCGGAGCCGGGCCGCTGGCGCACGAGGATGACACCTGCCACCTCGATATTGCGCCCATTGCGGACGGAGGGAAGGTCAGCGCAACGCACGGTCCGCATTGCGTCGAGCTCGGTGCGCAGGAATTGCAGAGGATGGCCGCGTAGCGACAGCTGGGTCGAGCGATAATCCTCCACCACCTCGCGGCCAGCGGTTATCGGGGTCAGCGCGACATCGGGTTCCTGTACTTCGGGCGAGAAGAGGCCGGCGCGGGCATCGGCCGCTGCAAACAAGGGGAGGGGCGCTTCGCCGAGACCCTTCACCTTCCATAGCCCCTGCCGCCGGTCCTGCGCGAGGCTGTGGAAGGCGTCAGCTTCGGCCAGCCGCTCGATCGCGGCGCGCGGCACCCTGGCGCGCCGCCAAACATCCTCAACGCTGTCATAGGGCCCTGGACCCCGTGCGGCGACGATGACGGCGCCATGGGCATTGGCTAACCCACGCACGCTCCGGAACCCCAGGCGCACGGCCAGATAGCGTCCGCATGTCTGCTCCAGTGTACAATCCCAATGGCTGTGATTGATCGAAACAGGGCGCACCTCGACGCCATGATTGCGCGCATCGCGCACGATCTGCGCAGGTGCGTAAAAGCCCATGGGCTGGGCGTTGAGGAGGGCGGCGCAGAAGACGTCGGGATGATGATATTTCATCCAGCAGGACGCATAGGCTATCTTGGCAAAGGACGCGGCGTGGCTTTCGGGAAAACCGTAGCTGCCGAACCCCTCGATCTGCTTGAAGGTGCGCTCGGCAAATTGCTTGGAATAGCCGTTGGCGATCATCCCGCCGACGAGCTTGTCGTAGAAGTGGCTGACCCCCCCCGTCAGCTTGAACGTCGCCATGGCGCGGCGAAGCTGGTCGGCCTGCACCGGCGTGAACCCCGCGCCCACGATCGCGACTTTCATCGCCTGTTCCTGGAAGAGCGGGACGCCCAGCGTCTTTCCCAGAACAGCGCGAAGCTCCGGCTTTGGATATTCGGGCTTCTCCTTGCCCTCGCGGCGGCGCAGATAGGGATGGACCATGTCGCCTTGGATGGGCCCTGGGCGAACGATCGCGACCTGAATGACCAGATCATAGAATTCGCGAGGCTTCATGCGCGGCAGCATCGACATTTGTGCCCGACTCTCGATCTGAAAGGTGCCAAGCGTATCGGCCTTCTGGATCATACCGAAGACGCAAGGATCATCGTCCTGCAGGTCGGCCATGGTCTTTTTGATGCCTTTGTCCTGTTCGAGCAGGGTAAAGGCGCGGTTCATGCAGCCGAGCATGCCAAGACCCAGCACATCGACCTTCATAAACTTCAAGGCATCGATGTCATCCTTGTCCCATTCGATGATCTGCCGGTCTTCCATGCGCGCCGGCTCGATCGGCACGAGATCATCAAGCCGGTCCTGCGTCAGCACAAAGCCGCCGGGATGCTGGGAAAGGTGACGGGGCGTGCCGATCAGCTGGCGGGCAAGATCAAGGGTGAGCTTGAGGCGATGATCCTCGGCGTTCAAGTTGAGGCTCTCGATCTGCTCTTGCGGGATACCGTCCATCGACCAGCCCCAGACAAGGCCGGTCAGCATCTTGGTAAGGTCGCGGGGCAGGCCAAGCGCCTTGCCGACTTCTGCAACGGCGCCCCGGGTGCGATAGCGGGTGACGACGGCCGTCAGCGCCGAACGGTCGCGGCCATAGCTGTCATAAATCCACTGGATGATTTCCTCGCGCCGCTCATGCTCGAAATCGACATCGATGTCGGGCGGCTCGCGCCGCTCGCCCGAGACGAAGCGCTCGAACAGCAGTTCATGGCTGATGGGATCGATCGAGGTGACCCCAAGCAGATAGCAAACGCAGCTGTTTGCGGCCGAGCCGCGTCCCTGGCAGAGAATGCCGCGTCGCCGGCTTTCCGCTACGATGGAATGCACCGTTAGAAAATAAGGTGCATAATCGAGCTCGGCGATGAGCCTGAGTTCATGGTCGATCTGCTGGCGGTAGCGTCTGGGCACGCCGTGGGGGAATTTTCTGGCTGCCGCCTGCTCCGTAAGCGCTGCCAGTGCTTGCTGCGCGGTGCGGTCCTGCATCACCTGCTCATAAGGATATTGATACTGGATTTCGCTAAGGTCGAATATGCACTGCGCGGCAATGTCAGCGCTTGCCTGTATGGCGTCGGGAAAAGCGGAAAAGCGGCGTTCCATCTCGGCGGGGGATTTGAGATCCCGGTCCATGAAGCGCTCGCGTCGGAAGCCCAGTTCGTCGATGGTGCAGCGCTCGCGGATCGCGCTCACCACGTCCTGTAGGGGGCGGCGCTCCCTACTGTGATAGAGAATGTCGCCGGTCGCGACTGTGCGTACGCCATTTGCATGAGCAAGCGCGTCGAGCCGGTGCAACCGATCCAAATCATCGGGGCGGCGGCGCAGCGACAATGCGCAAAAGCCGCGCGCCCCGAAAGCTTCATGCAGGTCACGCATCCGGCCCGCAGAAAGGGCGTCCGGCATGTCGGGGATGAGGATGGCAATCATATCTTCCGCGTGCGCCGCGACACCGGCCCAATCGAGGATGCAATAGCCCTTGCCGCCGCGCGCCTTGCCGATCGAGAGCAATCGCGTCAGCCGCGACCAGGCCGCTCGGGTTCGGGGGTAGAGCAGCAATGCGCGCCCGTCAGTGAGATCGACGCGGCTGCCCGGGATCATGCGGACGCCAGTCGCCTTCTGACCTGCCCAGCCGCGCACGACGCCTGCTACAGAATTGCGGTCAGCAAGACCCATGGCGCTATGCCCCAAAAGTGCCGCCGCCGAGAACAGCTCTTCGGGTGATGATGCGCCGCGCAGGAAAGAGAAGTGGCTGGTGACCTGCAGTTCGACATAGGTGGTCGGAGGGATGACGCCGGTGCTCATCCGAACAGCCCATGCATATGCCAGCTCAAGTCGCCGGTGTCAGGATCGACACCGTCACCCCGTCGAAACAGCCAGAAGCGTTCGCCGCTCTCGGCTTCAACACGAAAATAGTCGCGGGTCGCCCATCGCTCGCGGTCCGTGCGCCACCACTCGCCATGAATGCGCTCGGGGCCATCGCCCGCTACCACACGATAATTCTGCCGGCGCCAGGTGAAGCGGCGGGGTGGATGATCGGGCATCAGTGCAACGACATTGGACAGAAGTTCAGGCCGGCGCAGCAATCGAACCGGGCGCTTCCATTGGGGCCAGCCCGTGGGCGTGGCAAGCGGTGCGATGCGCCTGGCGGCTCGTTCAGGCACATCACTTTCATGGGAAGTTAGACGAAACAACGCTGTTTCTCCGGCACGCGCGCTGAGCTGATCGATCAGCGGGGCGAGATCGCGTCCCTTGCGCGATGTTTCCAGCAGTGCGCCGATGACTTCAGCGTCAAGCGACTCGTGATGCGGCACGGCCAGATGCATCGTCTCGATGCCGAGACCGGGTTCCAGTTGCGCAAGCCTAAGGCCGAACATGCGTTTGAGGTGCTTGGCATCCCGCGTTGCGCGCGACGCGCCGACCGTCAGGCGCTGCGGCTCGCCATCCACCCGCACCGCTGTAAGCAACGCCGTGCGCGCGCCAATCCCGCGCTGGAGGAGCATGATCACCAGATCGTCGACAAGATCGGAAATGACCTGCGTGATGCTTTCGGGCGTTCCGATCGGCTCGAGCAGATGACGTTTCACGACGGGCGCTTGTGACGGCACGACCGGGATGATCGGTTCGGCGAGAAGACCGCGCGCCTGGTCCAGCCGCTCGACAGTTTTAAGACCCAGACGCCGGGCAAGTGGTCCGCGAGGCATCGGATAGAGATCAGCGATGCGATCCAGGCCGAAACGGCTTGCCGAGGCCAGTGCCTCTTGTTCAAGGCGGAGCGCGCAAAGCGGCAGGTCGGCAAGCGCCTGCGCTTCCTGACCCGCCTCGAGCAACACCATATCGCTATCGCCAAACCGCGCCAGTGCATGGGCGGCACCGGGCGTAGCAGCGATTGCTACACGGGCCGTCAGGCCGAGGCGTTTGAGAAACGCCAGTAAACGGCGACAGAAATGCTCTTCACCGCCGAACAGATGGGTGGTGCCGGTGAGGTCAAGCCACAGACCATCCTCGCCCGACACGCTTGCAGTCGGCGTCCAGTGACGGGCGGCATGAAGCGCCAGCCGATCAAGCAGCGCGCGATCTGCGTTAGGATCGGCGACCTTGACGTCAAGATCGGCCACCAGCGCGCGGGCGTGCGCCGCGACCATGCCGGGCCGCAGTCCACGGTCGAGCGCTACCGGGCAGGCTGCAGTTATGACATCGCGCTGCCCCGTACGCAGAACGAGCACGGTGGGGCGTCCCCAAAGGGTTGCCCAGCTAAGAGCAGGCACGGAAGGCACTCGGCCCACTTCATCGGCAGGCATCGCCCTGAACGGATGCTCGGCATGCTCGCTGCGCCGTCCCATCTCGCGCATGGTCGGTCTTTGATGGGCGGGGAGGGCATCGATGTCTGTTTGATTTGGGCGATCGCTGACAACCCCGTCCCGCGCCCACCGCGCGCCCGGCCGCCATCCGCCACCGCGCGGCACCGAGCAGGCGCCCGGATCATCGTCGATGGTTTGCGCCAAGCGCGGTCTTCGGGCCGCGTCAGGCGGCGCGGCTAATCGCGCCGTCCCGCGCATCTGCTCGGCGCGGCGCAGCCGCTCGATCGCGAGATGGGGCAGGAACAGCGAGGCGACCCGTGGCATCGCACGCCTCCAGTTCGAGGGAAAAAGGATCGCCGTTACGTTGACGCACAAGTTCAACCTGCCAGCGGGAGCGACCAACGCCCGGCCAGGGGAGCCGCTCGGACGGCACGCAGCCGATGCGCCACCGCGTCATGGCGGAGGATGGAGAGGCAAGGGGGCAGCGATCACGCATCCGATGGCGACGGTAGAGCAGCATAGGGGTCTGACCGTCCGAGGCTGCTAGCTGCAGCCGACGTGTTGCAGTCATATCCGCTGTCCTTACTTCCGCGATCACGCATGCGAGCGATCCATCGCGCAGCGCATCTTCTGCTATGGCGAGGACATCCACATCCTTCCTGCCCTGCGCATATAGCAACTTATCTGGTCCAAGGCCGACCTGCTCCAGTCCCACCGCATAAAGATCTAAGGTCGTCATGGCCCAGCAGACGGTCTGATCGCGATCCGCCGCAAACCGCGCCGCTATACCGGCGAGAAACAGCGTGGCGGCGGCATCATCACTAAGACTTGCTGCCCTGGCAGCAAACTCATGGAGACCAGAACCGTCAACGCCGCCGGCGGCCAGCTTTTCATCCATTAGATTCACGTCAAACGGCAGGCTAGAAGCCGGCGTCACGCGCGTTTGACCCACCGCTTCGCGCAGCTTTGCGATGGGGGTGGCCGCCAGTTGGGCGGAAAGTGGCGAGGTGGAAGGCATCTGAACGTCGACTCATATGTTCCCTTTATGTTCCTATTCGAGTTCAGTTTCGTCAACACGACAATTTTCGCGCGAAAGCGCTTTCTGGACTTGTCTTCCCGCAATCTGTCAGCATGTGCTGAGTCGCCTGCCATCAAATCAACGCGCTCGCGTCGCGATGAAGCGCCAGTCAGCGACTACGGCAAACCGATGCGGTTTCGCGCGACGGGGGTAAACGTCGCTATCCAATATCGCCCGGAGGTCCGCAAAGCTCTCGTAGCGCACGACAACGATGTCGTCCCAAATGTCGTCAGGGCCAGCCAGGAGACTGTGGACCCGCTGCCCAGCATAAACGAGCTGCGGCATCACGCCGACCTCTTCGCATGCCGCGTACCAGTTGGTGACGTTCCCCAACGGCGAGACCAGGCGCATGGGAAGCGGGCCGAGCACCGACATTTCAAAGGGCGTTATCAAGATCTTCGTCACGAAATTCCTGGCCATCTCAACCCTGCGTTTCAGCGGGCGCAGAATCCCGGTTGAGCAGGGCGGAAAGGAAAGGCGCTATCGAATGACGGCGCAAAATTAATGGATGCCGGCGCGCTGGCCGGCCTGACGCTTCGTCGCGTCCCTCTTTATCTATCCACACGCCATGCGTGAGGATCAGCAGCATAAAGCGCCGCAAAATGTTTAACCTGCCCCCATCCCAGCAAGCGGGGCAATAGACAGCACCATCTTGCAAGCCCGCTGGGCAACTCCATATTGTGCAGTGCAGCATAAATGGACCGTAAACGTCTGCCATATGATCGTTGCAGGACAGGAGATTTCCGCGTGACCCGATTATCCGCTACAATCGCCCGGTTGGCAGCCATGCGAGCCTGCCACACGACCCGAGGTAGCGCCGGTGGTCCCGGCCGGCTGGCGGACCTTGATGTCTTTGGGACAAACCCTGGGGCGTTGAACGCCAAAATCTATGTCCCCCAAAAGGCCGCCGAAAAACCGGCGCTGGTCGTAGTGCTGCATGGCTGCACGCAAAATGCCGAGGGCTATGATCGCGGCTCCGGCTGGTCGCAACTGGCCGACGAGCAAGGTTTCCTGCTGCTGTTTCCAGAACAGCAGCGCGCGAATAATCCCAATCGGTGTTTCAACTGGTTCTCTCCCGCCGACAACGGTCGTGATCGAGGCGAGGCGCTGTCCATTCATCAGATGATCATGGCGATGGTGGACATCCATCGTGCCGACCCGACCCGCATATTCGTGACCGGTCTTTCCGCCGGGGGCGCGATGACCTCCGTCATGCTTGCCAGCTATCCGGAATTGTTCGCGGGGGGGGCGATTATAGCCGGGTTGCCGTACGGATCGGCATCCAATATCCCGCAGGCACTAGAAGCCATGCGCGGAGCGGGAGCCTTCAGCGCAGAGGATATGGGCGACCGGGTCCGCCGCGCGTCGGACCATGATGGCCCTTGGCCACGCATCTCGATATGGCATGGCAGCGCCGATGCGACGGTCAGCAGCACCAACGCCGACGCGATTCTTGCCCAGTGGCTGACAGTCCATGGTCTCGAGCCGGCGCCCGACGTTTCGGAGCAGATTGCCGGGCATCGCCGACGCGCTTGGAACGATGCAGCCGGGCATCCGCTTGTCGAAGATTATCGCATTGCCGCTATGGGCCACGGCACGCCACTGGCCACCACCGGCCCGGAGGCTTGCGGCATGGAGATGCCGCACATGCTCGAAGCGGGTATCTCATCCACGCGCCGGATGGCGTCATCCTGGGGCTTGTTGGATGCTGGGACGGAGCGAAAATTCGCGCAATCTGTCGGGAAAACGCAGGAGGGGGCATCGAGTCTGCCGGTATCAAGGATAAGCCGGTTGGAAGGATGGCCCTGCGAACCCCCACGCCCGACAGCATCAGGGAAAGCAGGCGTCGAGAAAGTCATCCACGACGCACTTCGCGCCGCAGGGCTCATGCGATGAACCGGTCTCACCTCCCGGATCGCGAGCGACGGATCCGGTAAGGACCTTGGCGAGACGCCAAGACCTTTCCCTTCCAACTCAGCTCAACCGATCCATCGGCAACTAATTGGTCGATCGCTGCGTGGACGACTGGCATCGCCGCATGCCACGAGGCCCCTTTGAGGTCAGCGCCGGCTTCAGCCGCAATCATCCTTGCGATCTCGCTTGGACAAATTGTCATCTGGTCCGTGCGGCGCTCCAGCAATTGTAAGGCCGCACTGCGGGCATCGTCTATCCAGCCAGGGTCAATGTCAGGGGTCATAATAGTCAGCGCTGGCGAATGCCGGATTCGAGGCGTTCACCGTCAGGCTGGGGCGAGCCGCCTTGCCTGCGGCAGCGCTCCGAACAAAATCGGACCTGCTCCCAGTCGCGTTCCCATTTCTTGCGCCAGATGAAGGGGCGACCACACCCAAGGCAGACTTTCGAAGCAAGCTTAAGCTTATGGTGGGGCATGACAGGATCAGAGTCCGATATCGTCGAGTGCAGAGGCAACCTCGGGATCCATGGCTTGTTCGGATTTGGGCGTCAGGCGATTGAGCGCGGTACGCAGCCGCTGTTGCGCAACCTGCAATGTCTTGTGCCGCACCTCGCGCGTGGCATTGGTTCGCCACGATCGGCTCTCGCCCAGCAGCACCGCCCATTTCGATTCTTCTGCCGCCAGGATCGACAATGCCAGCCGAAGGCCATCCCGCCGGCCGCGCGCATAATCCTCTTTCATCACCACCACTCAAAGATTTATTCAGTGCATTGATTGCGTGCAACTGCAAGGATTGGCTCGAGCGGCACTGCCGTTGATTTGTCAGTAATTTGCATCACTTTCCGACGTGAACCCCTGAATTGCCTTGACGACGCCGAACCCGACGGCGGCCAGCACACCGACCTTTACCACAGCGCCGAGAATGCGAGGCGTGAAGTAGCCAATGATGGCCCCCTTCGCGCCGCCGTCGCCGTCCTGCTGGTCAAGCTTGGACCCAATGACCGCACCGATGATTTCCGTGATCATATCCTGTTCCCATGTTGAGTTTAAGAGGAGCGCGCGACATCGCCTGAGGTTCCGCCATTATCGTCTGGACCATATGCGGGCGACCCAGCACATTCTCTCGACTTTTCTCAAAGCCACCTCCTTAAATTGCCTGTGACGAAATTCTCCTCCCTGACCAACCCACCGGACAGGCGGAACATAAGGCTATCATTTCAGTCGTTGTCTCCGCGCCCGTTCATCTTCCCCGCGGATGCGGCGGGTGATCGCTAGTGACCTTTCGTGCAACGGTGGAGCAGGTTCGTGCTGTATCGGCATCAAAATGCCTTTCGGAATCGCCCCTATGGAAGACCGGTTGGCGACCGGCGGCCTTAATGGCGGCGGCCTGCATAAGTTTGCCGCAGCATCTGCAGCCTCAATGATGATGCCGCCGCCACACTCTTCCTCGCTGGCATAGCCGCGCGCTTGGCGCCGGAGGCTGGTCAGGCCGTGTGTAGAGCCATGACCGCCTTCGATCTATATGCGCAGGCCCGGAGCAGATCGGTCTAGGGCCCGCTAACCCATTTTAGGCGCAAAATCGAAAAGGAAGAGGATGTGCGCGCCATCGTCGAGGATGCGCTGCGCGATGGATCGCTCGCCTGTGTGAGCGCGCAAGCGAGGTCCGCAGACATGACCGCGACCCGCCGGCTACAGCTTGCTCCTCTACCCGTTTACCGAGGCAACATCGCGTTAAGACAGATCGCCTTCATGTGTGGCACAACCATCAGCTTTGTGGTGCGCTAATGTCACACTGGCCCATCGAATTGAAACAGGTGCGAAACTTTCTTGCGAGCGTGTAATTAAGCGATCGGGGCGCCGTTGCGCCCGCGTTCCGATGCGGGTGGTGGAAGATTTCGCTGAAGGCGGCTTCCCAAACATGGTTGCGATCCGGCTCGCTTGAGAACGCCGGAGGCTCAGGAGGAATATCATGATGCATAATTTCCGCTCATCCGCGTCCAAGCTGCTTCTGGCCGGCGCCGCCCCCTTCGCCCTGCTCGCCAGCAGCGCGATGGCCCAGACCGCTCCTGCCGCACAGGATGCGCCTGACGTGGCGGCCGATGAGGATCAGGCTGACATCATCGTCGTCGGCACCGCAGGCGCCGGCACCCGCCGTCAGGACGCGGCCTTTGCCGTCACCAGCCTGTCCAGCGATGCCATCGCCCGCGCTGCGCCGAACAGCACCGCCGACCTGCTTCGCACCATTCCTGGCGTCAGCGCCGAAAGCTCCGGCGGCCAGAACGGCGCCAACATCTTCGTGCGCGGCTATCCGTCGGCCGGCGACGCGCAGTTCGTGACGTTCCAGCTGGGCGGCGTGCCTTTCTTCCCGCCTTCGACCCTGTCCTTCCTCGAAAATTCGCAGCTGATCCGGCTCGACGAAACCGTCGATCGTGTGGAAGCCGTGCGCGGCGGCACCGGCTCGCTCTTTTCCAACGGCCAGCCGGGCCTGACTGTGAACGTGCAGCAGCGCGAAGGCGGCCAGACGCTCAAGGGCTTTGCGAAGCTATCCTACACCGATTATGACGAAATCCGGGGCGACGCGTGGGTTTCCGGCCCGATCAGCGAAGACACGACCTTCATGGTCGGCGGCTATTATGCGCAGGGCAACGGCATCCGCGATCCGCAATTTCGCGCCGAAAAGGGCGGTCAGATTACCGCGAACATCCGCCATGATTTCGATGGTCGCGGTTCGCTGCTGATTTACGGCCGTTATCTGAACGATCATGGCCAGTGGCTGCTGCCTATCCCCGTCAATCAGGACGGCAGCAAGATCAGCCAATATGCCAATTTCGACCATGGCACCGGCGCGCTTGCCGGTCGCGATGTGCGCGTCACCACCAACAATGCGGGTCGCACCGTGGATCTGGCCGATGGTCGTGGCGCGAAGCTGGGCAATCTGGGACTTAGCTTCGACTATGAGCTGGTCGATGGCCTGAGCATTCGCGAACGTGCCAGCTATTTGTGGGGCACGGCCAACACCGTCGGTCTGGTCCCCACCGACGCGCCGATGAGCGCGGCGGCGATGGCCACCACGTTGGGCGGTGCGGGCTCGACCGTGGGCAGTCTGACCTACGCATCGGGCGGCGGCGCGGTAGCGGCCGGCACGCAGGTCATGCGTGCGGGCATCTGGGAGGTGCGAAAGCGGATCGACGCTTTCGTCAACGATATGGCGCTGGAGTTCAAGACCGGCGGCAACACCCTGACCGGTGGCTTCTATCTCGCCAACTACACCACTCGCGACAATTGGGCGCTAGGCAATGACATATTGTTGACCGCCGAACCCAATGCACAGCGCCTGAACCTGACGCTGGGCGATGGCCGGGTCGCGACCCGTGACGGCTTCACCTCCGGCGCCAGCTTCCTGGTGAACGGCCGCTATGAAGGGCGCGATATGGCTTTCTATGCGGTAGATGAGCTTCAGATCACCGACAAGCTGCGCGTCGATGGCGGCGTGCGCTGGCAGCGTCACGAAGTCGTGGGCGATGTCGCCACATCCGGCGCGGCCTTCGATCAGGATGGTAACGCCGCCACCTTGTACGACCGGACCGTGCAGCTGGGCGGAGCGAGCGGCATTGACTATAACGCGTCGCGCTGGTCGTGGACGGCGGGCGCCAATTTCGACTTCACCAGCCAGATCGGCGTCTTTGCCCGGTACAGCCGTGGTAATAGCTTCCCGCAGTTCGATAACTTGCGCGAAGGGCTGACCATCATCTCGAAGGTGGATACCTATGAAGGTGGGTTGAAGGTCTCGACCCCGATGCTGAACCTTTACGCGACCCTGTTCCACAACAAGTTCGACGGTTTGGCCACGACGCAGATCATCAACGGCGTGCCCAATGAATCGGTCGGCGGCGCCAAGGCGACCGGCGTCGAACTGGAAGGCGTGATCCGTCCGTTCGCGGGCTTCAGCATCGCGGCGGCGGGCACCTATCTGGATGGCACCTATCGCGGCTTCTTCAGCGGCAACGGCACCATCGACAATACCGGCAACCGCGTGCAGCGTCAGCCCAAATGGATGTGGCGCGTGACCCCCAGCTATGAACTGACGGTGGGCGATTTCCGTCCGTCCATCTTCGCCACGCTGCAATATACGGGTGATCGCTTCTCCGACCCGGAGAATGCACAGCTGTTGCCCAACTATTATCAGCTGGACGCAGGCGTGTCAGTGGACGTCAATCAGCGGTTGAAGCTGGCGGTGACCGGCAACAACCTGACCGACGAGCTGGGCCTGACCGAAGGCAATCCGCGCATCATCGGGTCGCAGGGTGCAGGCACGATCCTGGCCCGCCCGATCCTGGGCCGGTCCTTCCGCTTCAGCGCTGCTTACAGCTTCTAAAACATAGGCCGGGAAGGGGCCAAGTGATCTTATCGCCCGGCCCCTTTTTCGTTCAGTCCGCCTTTTCCAAATCGGCCGCTATGTCGGGATAGCGGTCCAGCAGCGCGCTGGTGACGCCGTTGGTCCACCCGAATCCGTCCTGAAGCGGATATTCGCCGCCGCCGCCGGGCTTGCGTTCTTCAACGTCATATTTTTCCAGCATCTTGCCGGTTTCGGCATAAGCGGCCGCGACCGTGCCGATCCAGCGTTGGGCGATATCGCGTGCCAGCCTCTCCTGTCCGTTCCGCGCCAGCCCGTCGATCGCCACCCATTGCAGCGGCGCCCAGCCATTGGGCGTATCCCACTGCTGGCCAGTCGCATTGGGCGTGGTGCGCAGACCGCCGCTGCCCAGAAGCTTGGCGCGGACGGTGGTCGCAACGGCGGTAGCCTGCGCGGGCGAGGCAGCGCCGACGAAGAGCGGATAGAGGGTTGCGGCGGATAGGATGGCTGTCGGCTTCTTCGCCTTGCTATCCCAATCGGCATAGCGGCTTTCCTTGGCCACCCAGAGATAACGGTCGATCGCGGCCTTGCGCTTGCGCGCCAGCCCTGCAAATTCGGTAGCGCAGGCGCTGTCGCCCGCTTTGCGGCAACGCACCTCGATCCGCTGTTCCATCGCCAGCATCAGGCTGTTGAGGTCCACTGGCACGATGTCGGTGGTGTGGATGGTCGCGATCGTCCGTCTGTCTGCGAACCATCGCGAGGTGAAATCCCATCCGCTTTCCGCGCCGGCACGCAGATGACGATAGATGGTCGCTTTGTCTCCCTTTGCTTCCGACGCGGTCCCTACATCCTCCGCATAGGATTCGTCGCGGGGCGTATTTTTGTCGTCCCAATAGCGGTTGAGCAGCGTGCCGTCGGGCATCCGCACCACACGTTCGCACGCCCCGCTGGGCTGCACGCAGGACGCGCCTTCCATCCAATAGGCATGTTCCGCGCGCAGCGCCGCCAATTGACGGGTGGCGGTTTCGGCGCTGTCATCCTTCGACAGATCCAACATCAGCGCATAGAAGGGCGGTTGCGAGCGGCTAAGATAATAGCTGCGCATCCCGTTGGGGATGTGGCCGTAAATCTCGATGGTGGAGGTGAAATCCACCAACATGCTTTCGATCAGCGGCTGCTGGCCATCGACTGCCAGGCCCAGCATCGTGAAATAGCTGTCCCAATAGTAGATTTCGCGAAAGCGCCCGCCCGGCACGACGAAGGGCGCGGGCAACGGCAGCGCGGAACTGCCCGCCTGCCGCTCGACCGGCTGGCGAACCAGAGTGGGCCACAGGGTGCGCACATGGGCGCGCAAGTTGGACGCGCCATGATCATTGACGCCGGGCACACGGAAGTGGCGCAGCACGAACGCCTTGAGCGCATCCTTGCCTTGGGGTGACTGTTGGCGATAGGCCGCCATGATCGCCGCCGGGTCTGATCGCGGCGTGGCGTCGACGAAGGTCTTGCCGTCGGGGAACAGCTTTTCAAGCTGAACGCGTTGGAACAGATCGCCGTACAGTTCGGCTGGGGAAGATTGCGCCCAGCCCGGATTTCCCAATGCAAGGAGGGAAACAAGTCCGGCAGCAACCAAGGATCGGCAATTTTTCATGAGCCCTTTTCGATCGCCCCGACAGCCTTTGCAACGGCAAAAGCGGATGACCGACCCGGACTACGGCGTAGCGCGGCAGCGTCGCTATATGTAGCCCTTGCGATCCCAGTTACGGTCTTACGCTCAATGTCAGTTTTGGAAAGTTGCGTGTCTCGGTCGCGTCTAACCAAGGTCCAGCCAAGCTGACATATCGCCAATCATTTCTGATTTATGTTAGTTAGCCTAACAGCTTAGAGTGCTGGGCAGGCGCTCGCGGAGCAGTTAAGCTTGGTACATGGAAGATGCCAATCGCAACGCTGAACGACATTTGCTGATCGGTGGCCGTGGGGCAGCCGAACTTATCCATCAGGTGGATTGGGGGGCAACGCCACTCGGCCCGATGGACGCGTGGCCGGGCGAACTGACAACGATAGTGCAGACAGTGCTGGCCTCTGCCGTGCCCATGGTCGTGCTTTGGGGATCCGATGCCATCCTGATCTACAATGATGGATACGCAGCGATCTGCGGTCCGCGCCACCCAGCAGCTCTTGGCGCCAAGGCGCTGGAGGTGTGGCCGGAAGCGAGTGAATTCAACTTGCGGGTGATTGCAGCGGGCCTGCGAGGTGAACCCCTCAGCTTCCACGCACAGGAACTGGAACTGTGGCGGCATGGCGTGCCCGAGAAGGTCTGGATGGACCTCGAATATATGCCGATACGAGACGGCACAGGCCAACCGATCGGCACTCTTGCGATGGTGTTCGACATCACCCAGCGGGTACTGGCCGAGCGCCGGTTAGCGCAAAGCGAAGAACTATATCGATTTCTGGATGAGCTCAGCCAGGCAGTCGCGCACCTGCACGACGCGGATGAGGTTCTGGCTGTTACCACGCGCATGGTCGCCGGCCATTTGGGCCTCAGTAATTGCGCCTATGCGGATATGGATCCGGACGAGGACGGATTCACCATCCGCGGCAACTGGCATGCCCCCGGTTCGCCCTCTATCGTTGGTCACTACAGCCTTGCCGACTTCGGCAAGCTTGCCGTTCGGGAACTGCCTGCGGCACGTCCACTAATCATCAACGACAATCTTGCCGAGATCGCACCTGAGGAGGCAAAGACCTTCCAGGACATCGGCATTGCCGCGACCATATGCATGCCGCTGGTAAAGAATGGTCGCTTGACAGCGTTGATGGCAATCCATGACAAGGTCCCGCATCAGTGGACGGACTATGAGCTCACTGTCATTCGGGAAGTGACGGAGCGATCCTGGGCGCATGTCGAACGTGTCGGCGCCCAGGCCAATCTGCGCGCCAGCGAGGAGCAACTTCGCCTCGCGATCGATGCGGCGGAAATTGGACTGTGGGACGTGGATGAGGTTGCCGGCACCCTCTATTGGCCACCACGCGTCAAAGCGATGTTCGGCATCTCGCCGGATGTGCCGGTGTCGATGGACGATTACTATGCCGGCCTGCATCCTGATGATCTTGATGAAACGGCGGCGGCTTACGCCACGGCGGCGGATCCGGATCAGCGTGCGGTCTATGACGTTGAATATCGAACGGTCGGCAAGGAAGACGGGGTTGTTCGCTGGGTCGCAGCCAAGGGGCGCGGGGTATTTGAGGATGACCGCTGCTTGCGGGTCATAGGGACCGCGATAGACATCACCGAGCGCAAGCAGACCGAATTGGCCCTGCGAGAGCTGAACGAAACACTGGAGTGCCGGATCGCAGAAGGGCTGGCGGAGCGTAAGATTCTTGCCGACGTTGTCGAGAACACCGCAGCGATCATCTTCGTTGCCGATCAAGAATTGCGATGTCTTGCGCTGAACAAAGCTGCCAGCCAAGCCTTCGAGGCGGTTTACGGTGTCCGGCCAACAGTCGGCGCTTCGATGCTGGACCTGCTCGAGCATCTGCCCGAGCATCGCGAACATGTCCGTCGAACATGGTCGCGCGCGCTCGACGGCGAAGAGTTCACACTGATCGACCAATTTGGAGAGGAAAAGTTCTCCAGGCGCTGGTTTGAGCTCAACTTCAACGTTCTGCGTAACAGTGAAGGCCGTCAGATCGGTGCCTATCAGATCGTGCATGACGTAACAAATAGGATGGCCGAACAGCGCCGTCTGGCGGAAGCAGAAGAGCAATTGCGGCAGGCGCAGAAGGTGGAGGCGCTTGGCCAACTTACAGGCGGCGTGGCTCACGACTTCAACAATCTGCTCACACCAATCATCGGAACGCTTGACCTTCTGGTTCGCAAACAGATCGGTAGCGACCGGGAACAGACGCTGATCGGGGGCGCGCTACAGTCGGCTGAGCGAGCCAAGATGCTGGTGCAGCGGTTGTTGGCATTTGCGCGGCGTCAGCCGCTGCAACCGACAGCCATCGATGTGCGCGCCTTGGTGACCGGCATGGGCGAACTGATCCAGAGTACGACGGGACCTCAGATCCAGGTGGTGATCGAGGCGCCACACTATCTGCCCGCAGCGCGCGCGGACTTCAATCAGATCGAAATGGCGTTGCTCAACCTCAGCGTAAATGCGCGTGACGCGATGCCGGGCGGTGGCACGCTGCGTATCAGTGCCGCTGCCAAAGAGATCGCCGCGGGGCAGGTTAAAGGCCTAGGACCGGGGCGTTATGTAGTGATTTCTGTGACCGACACCGGCCAAGGGATGAGCGAGGAGACGCTCGCGCGTGCGATTGAGCCTTTTTTCTCCACCAAGGGGGTAGGGCGCGGCACGGGCTTAGGGCTGTCCATGGTTCACGGGCTTGCGCAGCAGCTTGGCGGCGGCCTGTGCATCTTCAGCAAGATTGGCGTAGGGACCAATGTGGAGCTGTGGCTGCCCGATGCCGGCACGGTGGCAAATCATCAATTGTCGCCAAAGAGTGAAATTCAGCGCATCCACGGCAGGCGGGGCACCGCGTTGCTCGTCGACGACGAGGATATCGTGCGGGCCAGCACTGCCCATATGCTCGAAGAGATGGGCTACGATATAATCGAAGCCTCTAGCGCGGAGGGGGCGTTGATTGCGCTCGGTGATGTACCCGATCCAGCGGTCTTTATCACCGACCATTTGATGCCTGGCATGAATGGCACCCAACTAGCACGCCAGGTGCACTCGATCAGGCCCGGCGTGCCAGTATTGATCATTTCGGGCTATGCCGAAGTCGATGGAATTGCTCCCGATCTGGCGCGGTTGACCAAGCCGTTCAAAGCCGATGAGCTACGCGAAGCACTGATGGCCCTGGGGGTCGACTGAAAAGAACATATTTATCAGCAAGGCGCCAATCGCTCGGGCCGAACTGTCACTCCCACTCACTTCATAAACAGTCAATCACCTCTGGAGCGGCGAATTCCGTCAGCGACATGACTGAAGCGGGCACAGACTGTCACGAACTTAACTTTGGCTCAGGGACCCTTCCTTCTCCGGAACCGCCGGAAGCTCATCCAACATGCGCATTAGGTCGCCGAACAATTCGTCTTCAACGATTGGAAAATGGCGAGTGAAGCTCTTCCCCAAGCGCGCCAGGTCGGTCTCGGTAAGTAGACCTATGGAGACAATTTTATCAGTCACCGTGTCTCTCCTCCTTTCCCTCGCCAACCGTCTTCGCTCGCAAAAGTGCCAGGCATGACGCTAACGATACGAAATCGGTTGCTTCACTACAGGCCGTCAGAATCTACAGCGGCGTGACCCTGTTTCCGCAGAAAGGATAACATGACCTAGCACTACTTTGGCAGAAGTGAGATTGACGCGCTTGAGAGAGCGCCTCCGCAATGAGGGCATTGGCCTGGCGGTGGGCGCGAGAGGCGGTCAAGGATGGCTTGGCGGACTGCCGGCAGGCTGG
>Ga0213869_10001004_pt1 | contig 21747 bp, 20 predicted proteins | sample PICome_10_FD_160083 | JGI IMG/M metagenome (GOLD analysis project Ga0213869, IMG submission 160083) | Coastal seawater microbial communities near Pivers Island, North Carolina, United States - PICO132 | ecosystem: Environmental > Aquatic > Marine > Coastal | place: USA: North Carolina...
TGACAAGGGCCGCCCGGCAGGAGACTGGAGCCGGGAGAGCGTAGTGGTTCCGCGTGGCGCGGGCGGGGCTCCGTTGCGCGAAATCCCCTTCGTCTGCTTCAACTCATCCCACCTAGGTATGAAGGTGGGGGAGGTCCCGATGGACGACCTCGCTACCATCAACCTTAGCCACTACCTGAACTCCGCGGACCTTGAGCACGGGAGGCACTTCACTGCGCTGCCCACCGCATGGCTGGCGGGCTTCGAGTTCGAAGGTGACGTACACATCGGATCCACTAAGGCGTGGGTCACCGACAACGACTCCGCCAAGGCGGGCTACCTTGAGTTCACAGGTGCCGGGCTGAACCACCTTCAGCAGGGCATGGAGCAGAAAGAGCGCCTCATGGCCGTAGTCGGCGTCCGGTTCCTAGAGACGGGCTATGGCGGTCCCGAGAAGCCCGAGACCCTCCGCCTCCGGCAGCAGGGAGACCGCGCCAACCTTGTCTCCATGATGGATGTCGTGGAGGACGGCGTCAACACGCTCCTGGGATACTGCCTGTTCTTTATGTCGCCGGTCACCGGGGACCAGAGCATTAAGTTCTCCATGGCTCGCGACTTCACGGAGACGCGGCTCGACCCGAACTTGCTGGCTCAGTACATCAACGCGGTGCAAGGCGGGCTGCTTTCTTGGGAGTCTTTCGTTCACGTTCTGAGCACCACGGGCACACTTCCCGATGGCGTTGACGCTGACGAGGAGGCACGCCGACTCTTGGTGGGTATCCCCGGATCGCCTACGGTTGCGGTTGGCGGCGATCCTGCCCCAGAGGAACCCGAACAGGTCGAAGAGGAGCCGGAGGATGAGTGATGCCGAGCCCTACCGACATTCGAGCCGCGTTCACCCTGCGGGGGGTAAACGTGGCGCGACATTCCGAAGACGTCCGCCGAAGAGCGACGGGACTTCTTGAGTCATTAGCAGCCCGAATAAACAGGCTACTGCTGTTGTCCGATCTAGGAACGCGCCCCCAGAAGGAGCGCGTTATCCGACAGATCACTAAGCTTTCCGTGCAGCATTACGATGCCATCGAGGAGGTTCTTGTGGCATCAATGGTGGACCTAGCTAGGGACGAGTCATCCCACTTCCGAAAGGTATTCGGTAGGGGTTCTGGTAAGGCCATGCTAAAGCGAGAGGCCCAGGCATTGATCTCCTCTATGCTTATTGACGGGGTGCCTCTCAGGGACTGGTTGGTCGGCCAGTCAATGGAGATTCCTCAGAGAGTTGGGCGTTTGGTGAGGCTTTCGGGGGCCAATCCCGATGCGAAGGAGATCAGCGAGGCCGCCTTTGGCCCCACCACGGGGGGATTTGTGATGACCTTGTCCCCCTCAGGCAAGGTGGTGCGGACTCCTATCTTTCAAGGCGGTGAGGTTCTGAGGAAGTACCGTAGATACCTCAACACCGTAGCCAAGTCCTCGATCCACGCCGCCTCACAGGCCGCCGCCCTAGAGTCCTTTAGGCGCTCCAGCACGGTGACAAAGCTAGAGCTTTCGGTGATTTTGGATAGACGGACAAGCCAGATCTGCAATAGCCGGGCGGGCTCGATCTGGATGGCGGCCAGCGGGGCTCCGGCGCCCGAGAGCGCCACGAACGAGCCCTTTCCCGGACCTCCGCCCTACCACCTGTCCTGCCGGTCAATGCTAGTGCCCTTTTCAGACGAGGTCGCCCCAGAAATAGCATTTAAAGAGTGGATTTCTTCACTTAGTAAGGCCGAACAGAGAGATATTTTGGGGACAGTGCGGTACAATAGCTATAAGAAAGGAACCCTAGATCTCAACCGAGTTGAAGTAGGGGACCGTCCGTTGACAATCGAGCAGCTAAGGGATTCTTATTAGGGCGACCCCCACCCTCACCCCACCTGCTAAAACCCCGCTTCCCGAGGGAGCGTCGGCCCCGAGGGCCTTTTTGAGATGCTGAACAAACGAGTAGCCAACCTAGACGCCATTGACGAGAAGTACCAGGACCTGTACGTCAAGGACGAGCAGTCCGGAGACTTCGTCTTGGACTTTGTGGACCAAGAATCCAAGGCCCAAGTAGACGAGTTCCGGAACAACAACCGGGCACTGAACCGCCAGCTTGAGGACATGAAGACGCAGATCGACAAGTACTCTGCGCTGGGAGACGTCACCCCCGATGACATCACGGGGCTTTTGGAGGCCCGCAAGATGGCCGAGCGGGCATCCCAAGACGAGCTTCTCAAGGAGATCATGCTGCCCGACGGCACCGTGGATCGAGAGCGCATCCGAAGCTACGCCGACAAGCAGTTCGACGGCGAGCGCAAGGAGATGTCGCGTAAATTTGATGCGCTAGGACAGGAGAAGGCCGAGCTTGAGTCGGCCCTCTTCGAGGCAAAGGACCAGTACCAGACTCAGGTTCGCAACTCCGGCATCCGGGACGCAATCGACGGCGTGGCCCGCGTCCGCGAGGGCGCCATGGACGACATCCTCTCTAGAGCAGAGCGCCAAGTCGGGTTCACCGATAAAGGAGACATGGTCGTCTGGGACGGCAACGGGGAGCCCCGCTACGGCAGTAAGGGCGGCCAGTACATGACCCCGCAGGAGTGGGTTGGCGAGCTTGTTGAGCAAGCGCCTCACCTGTTCGAGGGCCGCGTCGGAGGCGGTGCTTCCGGCGACGGTGGCCGCCCCAAGGGTCCTGTGGCAGGCCAACCCCTTATTGACGCCAACGACCCCGAGGATCTTGGCCGAAACTTCAAGGCCCTGCTCGAAGGAAAGGCGGCTATCCGCAACGATTGACGTCTAATGGCTAGGGGGCGACCAACCCCCTAGCCCTACAATTTGGAGAGTATTTCTAAGGGCAGGTTCTTCTGCTCTGCTGTGCTATACTCTAACGGCACTATCCCTACCCCCCTAGTGCGCCGATAAACAAACAACACCCTCACTAGGGAAATCATGGCTATTGCTCTCGTCGAAAAGGCGCTCTCCGTAAGTAAGTTCTCGCAGCTTGTAGCTGCTAAGACTGGCGCTATCCCTGTCAGGGCGCTCGACAACTCCGGCCTTAAGTTTGAGGTTTACGAGGACTCTGACGAGTCCGATGGCCCCGGATTCCGGGTCTGGGTGGTCAGCACCACAGACGCTGAGTCTGACACCCGACTGGCGGAGGAGTGGTTTGTCGGTTCGGCCACCGTCTCCGCTGTAAACTACGATGTTTACGCCCAGCCGCTGGCGCCCTCTGAGGCGGAAGCGTTCAAGCCCGGAGCCTTCTTGGGGGCCTGGGTCAGCGGAGCGCAGTACTCCACCGGAGACATGGTCTCCTACTCCGGCGGCCTGTACACTGCCAAGGACTCGCTCCGTGACAACTCGACGGACCCCTCCACGGACGCGGGCACCAACTGGACCCTGATGCTCGACGCGACGGGGAAGACCCCGGCAGAGCTTCTCACCGACATCAAGACGGTTGACGGCACCGGGTCTGGTCTCGACGCCGACCTCCTTGACGGCGAGGAGGGCACGCACTACCTCGACCGCGCCAACCATACCGGCACGCAGACTCTCGCTACGATCTCGGACTCCGGCGCCCTCGCTGCCCTAGGCACTGTCGGCACCTCCGAGATCGACGACGAAGCTGTGACACTCGCCAAGATGGCGCACATTGTCACCGACTCCATCTTGGGGCGGGTCACGGCTAGTACTGGCGACGTCGAGGTCCTGACCGCTGCTCAGGTTCGCACCCTCATCAACGTCGAGGACGGCGCCACCGCCGACCAGACTGCCGCTCAGATTCTGACGGCGCTCCAGACCGTGGACGGCACCGGCTCCGGTCTTGACGCGGACCTGCTCGACGGGCAGGAAGGTAGCTACCACCTGGACCGTGCGAACCACACCGGCACGCAGACGCTCTCCACGATCTCGGACTCTGGAGATCTTGCCGCACTGAACACGGTAGGTACTAGCGAGATCGACGGGCTGGCGGTCACCGACGTAAAGATTGCAAACAACGCGGTCACCAACGCCAAGCTCTCCGACATTGGTCAGAACTTCATCAAGGGTCGGGTGACTACGGGGATTGGTGACGTTGAAGACCTCACCGCCGCTAACGTCCGCACGATCATCAACGTCGAGGACGGCGCCACCGCCGACCAGACCGCGAGCGAGATCCTTACCGCCATCAAGACGGTTGACGGCGCGGCCTCTGGGCTTGACGCTGACCTGCTCGATGGACAGGAGGGGTCTTATCACCTCGCCCGCGGCAACCATACCGGGACGCAGACGCTCTCCACGATCTCTGATTCCGGTGCCCTTGCGGCGCTCGACACAGTAGACACTGCCGAGATCGACGACGAGGCGGTGACGCTCGCCAAGATGGCGCACATCGCCACCGACTCGATCCTCGGTCGGGTTAGCGCGACGACGGGCGACGTCGAGGTCCTGACCGCTGCTCAGGTCCGTACCCTGATCAACGTGGAGGACGGCGCTACTGGCGACCAGACCGCCGCTCAGATCCTGACGGCGCTTCAGACCGTGGACGGCACCGGGTCTGGTCTCGACGCCGACCTTCTTGATGGACAGGAGGGAACGCACTACCTTGACCGTGCGAACCACACCGGGACCCAGACTCTCTCCACCATCTCGGATTCCGGGGATCTCGCGGCGCTGGACACTGTCAGTGCCTCGGAGATCGACACTGATGCGGTCACCAACCCGAAGATTCAGAACGGAGCGGTCACCAACGTCAAGCTTGCTGACATTGGTCAGAACTTCATCAAAGGCCGAATCACGGCAGGTATTGGTGATGTCGAGGACCTTAACGCCGCTAACGTGCGGACGATCATCAACGTCGAGGACGGTGCGACCAACACCGGAGAAGCCCTCGCTGATGCGAACCAGACGCTGACGGGCAACCGGACCATCGACGACGGTAACAACGCTTACCAGTTCTTCGTTGACCTTGAGGACACTGGCAAGAAGGCCCAGTTCCTCATGAACCCGGCCAACCCGTCACTCACGATGACGATGAACAATGGTGCGGGCCAGATCTGCACCATTGGGCACGGGTCCGACAACATCAACCTCCAGTTCGGCACTGCCGGTGACCTCCAGATCGACTCCGATCCGGGCGATGACGGTCAAGTCCTAGTATCCACTGGTGCGGACAGCCCGCCGGTCTGGGAGTACCCCAGCATTGTCCAAGGCATCCCCCGCTGGACGTTCTCCGACTTCAACAGCTACGACGTCCGGGCTCAGGGAGCCTTCCTCGGAACCTCCATCAGCGCCGGTACGTCGGCAGCCTCACCTGCGGCAGACGGCTTCAACACCACGGGATTCGGTTGGGTGATTGCTAGCTCTTCGACGAATGCCAACTCTGGCTACCGCTGGGATACGCTGCACAACTCCACCAACGTCACCGTTGGGTTGACCTACCGAGCAATCATCCAGCCGATGGGCTCGAAGGCCAACCGGGTTGGACGCCTTGGGGCGACCAACACTCCGATGCAAAACACGCCGGGCCAGGGCATCTTCTTCGATCTTGCGAACCTCACGCTGACCCCGACGGTCATCCGTAACAGTACCTCCTACACTGGTTCTACCTATGCGATGACGGCGGATACAACGTACATCCTGGAGATGTATCAGAACACCATCGACGATACGATCTTCCGAGTCTACGCGGCTCCCTCCGAGTCGGACAAGACGATGCTGCCCACCAGCACGCTGCACAACGTAACCGTTACCAACGCTGACACCGACTGGAACACGAACACTGCCCTTAGGATGGGGCTCTGGGTCGGTAGCACCGGAACGACCGCCGAGGAACTCTTGGCTATCGACTACATGGGCATCGGCTTCCAGCGCGGCAACGCCTGATAAACTTTCACCCCCCTAACCACCAACTGAGTGTCGCGCTGTGCGAGACTCGTCTATATACCTAATAGCCGGACGCGGCTTAACAAACGAGTTAACTAATGGCACTAGACACGACTGACTGGACAGTCTCCATTGGCGGAGACATCCGTTGGACCGGAGCAGGCACTCAAACGAACGTAACCGTTCTTGAGATGCACAGGTTCCTCCAAGACTTGGCTGACGACGCCGTGGCAACCGCCTCGACCGACGACTTCCTCGACATCTCGGACGAAACGCCCTCCGACCGAGCGACCGATAACATTATCACGCTCATCAACGGGTATAACATCGACGATACTGCGGCGCAGCACATCTTCGACGGCTCGATCACCCAAGACGGCGGGGACACGGTTTATTCCGGTCTGGTCGTCGTGGGCGCGGTCGTCGCGGGAACTGAGCTTCAGATCGTGCAGGACAACGCGATTCTGACCAGCTACTGGGGCACGGGTCTGAACGAGGATGCCGGGGCAAACATTCTTCTCCGCATCATGGTCAAGACCCGAGCCGACGGCGCGGACCTCGACGGTCAGCGCGTGCGGGTGTTCGCCAGAGAGCTTGGCGACACTTACGCGGAGTTCTCCGCAACCCTGGGCGCTGGTAACAGCACGGCGGCTGTGTTCACGGGGACCGACCTCAACAACGCAACCGCTCAGGGCACCATCGCAACCTACGACCGCTTCTCCAACACCGAGGGCTATCAGCAGATTGACGTTGACGCTCTTGGCGGCGCTGAGGATTACTACTCGCAGTGGGACATTGTTGCAGGCACCGCCCCCGTGTCCGCAGGCATCAACGATCTCTACGAGTACACCAAGTGGATCCAGCGTCGAGGAACTGCTGAGACCATCCACGGGATGAACGGCGACCTCTTCCGGGGAATCACCGCTCAGTGGGCATACGACGCCGAGGCCGGAGCGGGTCCCGCCACGAACGACGAGTTCGTTTGGGGCGCATACCTGAGCCACGGCGCAGTCACTGGTGGCCCTTTCGTTGTTGGTGAGAAGGTTACGGGCGGCACCTCCGGTGCGGTCGGGCGAGTCCTTTCCGTGGATGGCACTGACCTCAGCCTTGTTGTCAGCACCGAGAGCGGTACTTGGGCCAACGGCGAAGTCCTCACGGGCTTCGCTTCGTCCGCGACCGCGACCACTGACGCTCTTCAGGTCGGGCAGGCAACCGGCGGTGGTGAGGCCACGCTCCTCGCAGTTGACGACGACGGCACGACTGGCACCGTCTGGGTTCAGCTTCTGCGCGGGTCCAACCCCTCCGACGACGCGCGGTGCTACGAGAATGGAGACCACACCTCGTTTTTGGACGTTCAAGGCTCCGTCTCGGCTCGTACCCTTTCGCCCTCCTTCCTTGGAGCGTCCACGGGTACGTCGGTCATTGGTGCGTTCGGTATCGGTATTGCGACCAACGACCTCACGGCTTCTGACCAGTTGTTCGACCTTACGAACACCCTGCGTCAGCCGCCCAACAACGTGACGTTCACGGTTTCCGGTCTCGTTTCTGGCGAGGACCGCGTGCTGGTTGGACCTGAGTCCGGCGGCGCTCTTGAGATCGGCCAGTTCGGTCTCAGCACCGGGCTGACGACTGACGACATCACCTCAGTGGTGGTCGATGCAGCCATCCCGACCGATACGCCTGCCACGGGGACCATCCGGGTCTTCGATGACCTGGGTGTTGCCCGTCGCCTGGAGTACTCCAGCTACACGGGATCGACGTTCACTATTTCCAGCACCGATGGAAACGAGGACTTCGCCACAACCAACGCCACCGCTGCGAACAACGTGTTCATCAGCTACATTGACGAGCTTGCCACTGGCACCTCTGCCTCCTTCACGGGCGTTTACCTTGCTGACCGGGCGCTGTTCATCCGCGTTCGCGACGGGGGTGGCTCGCCCATCAAGACGTTCGAGACTACTGGTACGCTCGGTAACGCTGGTGGCTCGTCCACGGCTATCCGTACTACTGACGCCTGATATAATCCATGGCCGCCGTCGTTGTTACTGCTGAAAACCTTCGGGTCGAAGATTGCGAAGCCGCTACCGGCTTCGGTAACATCGGTGGCGGTCAGGGTGGTGCCGTTGAAGCTCCGTTCGCGTACCAGGGGTCACTGCTTTACAACCGTAAGGTAACCTCTGCTACGGGAGCGGGCTTCGACTACACCTACACCACCGATGGCGGAACCGCCATCGACATGACCGCCACTGACCGTAAGGTTTGGATGGTCAAGTGCATGGTCTCTGACTACGGGGGACTTGACGCCACCGACGGCGTACTTGTCCGCATCGGAAGCTCGTCTGGAAACTACTACGCCTACATCTTGGCTGGCAGTGACTCTCCAGCGACGAACTTCTCGGCCTACCGGGACATTGGCGGGCTGCTGGTCGTCCCCGTAGACCCCAACGAGAACACCGCCTACAACGATACTGGTAAGGATGCGGGAAGCCCCACGCTGACCAGTATCAACTACTTTGGCTACGTCTGCGCCTTCTCGAACTCGACTGCTAAGAACGAGAACTGTGGCCTAGACGCCATCGACGTAGGCTCCGGACTGTACCTAGTGGGAGGCGATGGCGCCACTGCCGACGCCACCTATCAAGACTTCGCGGACTTTGACGGCAACACAGTAGGCAACCGATTTGGTTACGCTCGTAACGCCGACGGGGGAGGTCTTCTCGGCTTGGGCACCTGGGAGATTGGCGCCAACGCCAGCGGCAGCGCCATCTGTGAGTTCACCGACAACGAGGCGGTCATCACTTGGCTCGACCACCTCGCGGGGGTCGGTTTCAACGCAACCAAAGTGGACTTGAGCACAGCGGGCACCGTAATCACCGACGGTTCTCTACAGATTGGCGCCGGAGACAGCACGAACGTGGACTCCCGCCCTGACTACCTCGTGGTCGGGTCCACCGGCACCCTAGCCCTCTCGGCCACGCTTCGTAACTTCCGCAACATCTCCCTGACTACAGGCGTCACGTTTACCGGGGACATCCAGGCCAAGAACTTCCAGCAGAAGGGAGCTACGATCACCGGGGCCACCATCCGGACAGACGAGGCCACTCAGGTTGCAACGCTGACTGACCCCGGATTCACGACCCTGGACTCCACAAGCTTCATCCAGTCGGGCGTCGGGCACGCTCTAGAGATCAAGACGGCGGGCACCTACAGCTTGGACGCGCTCACCTTCGACGGCTACGGAACCGACGGCTCAAACGACGCCGCTATCTTCGTCAGCGCGTCTTCGGGTACGGTTACCCTGAACATCGTCAACGGCGGCGACACTCCCACGTTCAGGACGGCTGGAGCTACAGTTGTAATCGCCAACACCGTGACCCTCAAGGTAACCGTTCTAGACGCGGTATCGCTGGCGGCAATTCAGAGCGCTAGGGTTCTCCTGCTCGCGGGAAACACGGGTCAGGAAAACTTCCAAGAGTCTGTTAGTATTGTGGAGTCCCTTGGCACGGCTACCGTGACGCTCGCCTCGCACGGCTACTCTACCAACGACAAGGTTCTTATCGAGGGCGTCACCGGCACCGGCCAAGAGGACATGAACGGCATCAAGGAGATCACGGGCACGACCGCCAACACGTTCACCTACTTTACCACAATTGGGCAGGGTACAGCCACCGGAGCGCCCATCGCTACTACAGTGCTGCTGGACGGCAACACCGACGCCAGCGGAATCCTGCAAGACACCGGGTACGCATTCCTGTCAAACCAAGAAGTATCCGGTCGTGTCCGCAAGGGCACCTCATCTCCTTATTACAAGACTTCGGGTCTTACGGGCACAATCGTCTCGTCAGGCTACGACGTCACTTCCCTCCTTATCTCAGATGAATAGTGAAATCGCCGACCGCAACCGTAAAGCCATTATCCAAGGTCTCGAAGAGGTCAACGGTCGCATCAATGACCTGACCGCCCAGCTTGGTCGCATCAACGGACTTGTCTCTCAGCTTCAGCACGAGATCGTGCTACTGAAGCAGCAGAAGATGGACGACCTCGTCAAGAAGTTCGGCTCTGGTCCCACCGCCAGCTAGGCTGATACCTCGTGGCGATCACGATTGACTACTCGGACAGCGCCACCCCTCAGTACGTTATCAACGTACCGAAGGCGGATATGCTGTTAGTCCAAACGCTGCCGACGGAGATTCGGCAGTTGAATTTGGACACGTTCCGTCAGGCGCTCAACGACCTGATGGACGACCCCGAGGGTATGCCGTATCCCACGAATCACTTCCACACCCCGCCGCTCTCCATTTCAGGGGTGACGCTGGCGCGGGTTGTGGAGATCCTCGACCCCTACGTCGTTCAGTTCGAGGACGCCCAGTACAACGTGAACATCGTTGGCGGCAACTCGAACATCTCCGACAAGACGCTCAAGAACCAAGTCGGCGTCAACACGGCAAACAGTGCTGGACTCCAGGACCCGTTCGCCCTCCAAGCGGGCGCTTACCTCGGAGAGGTCACCATCGACGGCGGCTCTGCTAACACGGGGACCACCTTCCCGGTGGGCACCAGAGCCTTCCCAGTAAACAACCTTGCTGATGCCAAGGCGATTGCTGACGACCGAGGACTGGCGAACCTGCACATCGTGGGAGACTTCACGGTGCAGGACGTGGACATCTCCGGCGATTACATCTTGGTGGGGGACAGCTACCACAGCGGAAAGGTCACTATCCTAGAGAGCGCCGACGTTACGCATATTGAGATCCGCAACCTGACGGTCGAGGGCAACCTCGACGGCACATCATTGCTCCGCGAGTGCTCGGTCGAGACTGTTGTGGACTTCTGCGGCACGATGATCGACTGCGGGCTGGTCGGCCCTATCACCCTGCAAGGGAACATGATGGGCCTTACGGCCTCTGAGTTCATCAACTGCTACTCGCAGGTTGCCGGGGGAGGTCCGGGCCTTGTACCGTACATCGACCTTGGTGGCGATGAGGATTGCGACCTAGTTGTCCGGGGCTACAACGGTGGGCTCGGCATCCGTAACAACACGCGCCAGACGCTCGCAGCCTCCTTGGACTTCACCTCTGGCCGGTTGCTGGTAGATAACGACATCACCCACGGGGACATCACCGTTCGGGGTTCGTGCGAGATTGAAGACAACTCGGCGGGCAGCACCACGCTTACTGACAAGACGCTTGAGGCTCTCACCGCTGGCTACGTCTGGGACGAGATTCTGACCGGCGCCTCGCACAACCTGCCCAGCAGCGCGGGCCGCCGCCTCCGGCAGGCCGGGGCACTGGTCGCTGCGGAGGGTCTAGCAGGCGCCGGGAACACCACTACAGTCATCAACACGGACTTGACCTCCGCGGTTGACGAGTTCTACGACGACCACACCTTCGTGTTCACAAGCGGCGATCTGGCAGGGCAAGCTCGCGTCATCACCGGCTACAACGGCACTACTAAGCAGGCAACCTTCGACGAGCCTTGGACGAGTGCTCCGGCGGAGGATGACGAGTTCATCGTCTTCGCGGACCACGAATTGACTCGCGACCAGATCGTTGAGGCCATGCTCTCCAAGATCATGGCGGACGGCGCATCTGTCGAGGACACCCTGATCCGGGTCCGCCGCCACATGACCAACAAGCTGATCACCGACCCGGTGACCGGCGTGGCCTCGCTCTACGCGGACGACGGCCTCACGGTTGACGAGACCTCTCAGATGTACGAGGACGCCGCCGGGACGCAGACCTACCAAGGCGAGGGCGCCGAGCGCCGCGAGGGCTTCGAGGACACTCCCTGATGACGTTGGTCATGCGAGGACTGGGCCGCAGCCCCGGAGGAGGACAGGTAATCGTTGGCGAGGTCGTCAGCGCGGGCCTGGATGTAAGCATCTCCACCGCCGTGCTGTCTGCGGCTATCGCACCTCCTACTTACCAAGCGAGCATCGACCCCGGCGTGCTCACCGCATCCCTTTCCAGCACTACGCTCGCCGCTGTTACCCTGCAAACCGGGTACACCGCCGCCATCAGCCCTACCACCCTTACCGCAGAACTCGACTGACCCGCCATGGCTAACGACGCACTTCTACCGGCCAACCTCGACATCTCAAGAAAGCGTGGCGACACGTTTATGTTCACCATCGTTTTCAACGAGGGAGGGTCGCCCAAAGACTTCACCGGGTACAGCTTCAAGCTGGCGGTGAGCAGCGAGAGCAAGCCCTCGGATACCGCGAAACAGCTCTTTCAGATCACGGACTCGATTACGGCGGACGCTAGCGGGAACGTCAACATCCTGATCAACGCGGTGGAGGCGGACCAGCCGCCCAAGACCTATTACTACGAGCTTCAGGGCACGGACGGCTCCGGGCTGATCCGTACTCTTTCCGCTGGAAAGTGGATCGTGGTGCAGGACATCGTGAAATAAGACCTACTTTTCTGGTCCCAAACTGGGCGGCTGCCCTTATCATAGGGGTATGACCGAGACCAACCCGACCACCCAAGAACTCCAGATCATCATCGACAAGGTGAGGGGAGAGGCCACCCGCCAGGGCTACGCCGACGGCGCATACGAGGCGCTCATGGCGCTTTTCCGAGCCCTCGACGTCCCTTCAATCCACATCTCTAAGCCCTCCCTGTGGGCCACGCCCTTCGGCAGAGGCCGAGATGTCCGGGAGTACACGGACTGTAACGGTGCCGATACCTTGGACGAGATGAAGCAGATCCTAGCTACGGCATTCGGCAACTACAAGGGCCTTACAGTGGAAGAGATCTTCGAGCGTGCCCTCCTCTCCGAGGACACGGTTCTAGAAATGCCGCAGTCGCCGCTGGACAAGAAAGCATTGGAGGGGACCTGTGAGTGAGCCTGACCGCCGACCGCACATCGGACCGGAGACGACGGAAACCTATTGGATGGGCAGGGTTACGTCAGCCATCGAGTCGATCAAGAACTCTAGCATGGTAATGTTCGTATCCAGCTACGTCGCCTCCAGCGCCGTGGAGGAGGAGTACCCCGACGGGGTCAACCCCGACACAGGCGAACAGATCGAAACGATGGAGCGGCTTCACCTCATCCTAGAGAAGGAGCAGGCCGCCTTCGACGAGTACATCACAGTGCTAGACTCTTGGGCCACTGGGGACGCGAGCTTCCTCAAGGCGGGCAAGCTGGCTACCATGCTTGCTGAGGCTAACTACCTGTCACTGTGTCAGATACCGGAAACCGACGAGGACCTCATCTACGCCAGGGAGTGCGCGTTTGAGTACGCAAAGATTGTAAAAGCAATATACGCCATGTACCTGAAGACCCGTAAATGGGGCAAGCGTGACGAGAATCGAGACTAGTACACCAGTGGGATGGCCCTGCTGAGTGGGTTGGTGACCCCGAATACCGAAAGGTATTCGGGGTCTTTTCTAAGGTTGTGCTTGTAATCTGCCGATCTGCTGATATAATGACCCCCATGTACTGCCAATACACCAAAAGCACCAGCAAGCAGATCGTCCGCATCATCGAGTCCTGGGCCTCTCTACAGTGGAAGGTCCTCGGCCACCACTTCACCCGAGCAGACCTGATTCAGGAGGGGCACATGGTCATGGACAAGATTAAGAAGAAGTACCCCGGAAGGGGAGAGGACCACCTCCTCTCCACGCTGGCACGCTCGCTTCAGAACAAGTCGAGAGACCTCGCCGCCAAGCCTGACAGGCTCCCCGCAGTGTCCGATCTGTCCCGCGATGACAGCAAGCTCCCCGAAGCCCAGTGCGAGGATCCGTGCCCGACTTTCGATTACCCCGACTGGCTCCAGAAGGTTATTGACTTCGCGGAGCGAGCAGACCCGCGCCAGATGTCGGCGATCTACGGCCCCGGTGGCAACCGCTACCTCGCCGCTAAGTGTGACCTTCCTGCCGACTTCCCGGTCAAGGAGATGGTTCTCCGAGCAATCGGCTGATGGAGGTACAGCAAGAGCTTGAGAGCCTAGGTAGGGTGCGCCAGCTTAAAGGCGAGCCTAGGGACCTGTATCTTTGCCGGATCGTCAGGGCGGCATCGCTGACGGGTGGGCTTCCCGCGGACTCTCTGTCCCCGAGAGCATACGCTTGGCTTCGCCACGCCCAGGCCCGGCTTCAGTCTGGAAACTATCCTCTCGACTTCGACGATCCCAACATCGACGTATCGGTGAGCGACCAACTGTTCGACCTTCTGGAGGCCGAGGATAGCATCGCCAAGGAGAAGGCGGCAAGCCGAAACACCTCGCTGCGTAAGCCTACTAAAGAGGCTAGGTCAGGGGATTACATGAGGATAGCCCAATATATCCTACTGTACCCCGGAGCTTCCCTAGAGGCTACGTCCGCATCACTGGCCTCCACGGGGTGGATAGTCTCAAGGAAGAAGGTGGAGAGAGTTCAGGACGAGCTTCGCCGGGCTATGCTGGCCCTAAAAGAATCGGGATTTACGGTTCACGGTCCGGACGGTTCCCGTATCATAGGAATATGAGGTTCATCGACTACGTCCGGATACTAGCCCCCTATACCGCCTCCGCAAGCTACACCCTTCCCGAGCTTGCCACGATCTGCTTCGAAGGTAAGCACGTTTACGCCAGCGACGGGATCTCGTCCCTTAGCCTCGAGGCGGTCGAGACGGTTAGGGGTCTGTGCGTCAAGGCTGGTCCTGTCCTCAATTGGCTCAACGCCGTGGGCGACGAGCAGCCCTTCACCGTTGGACTGATGGACGGTAACCTCAAGGTGCAGTCGCGGGTCCATGGTCGTCTGTCCAGCGCCACCTTCCCGATCTCTCCCGTCGGCGGCTACCGACTCAAAGTCGAGACGTCGATGACCGGCGTCGCGTCGGCGGCTACTCTGGAAGACTCTACGCAGATGGCCGACGCGCTGGCCTACGTCCTCAAGCGCAGCGGCACCGACTCAACCTTCAAGTGGGCGTCAGGGGTCACCTTGGCCTTCGAGGCGGGGCAGATGCGGGCGTTGATGACCGACAACATCACCATGGCTGTCGGAGGGTGCGACCTTGAGGTCCGCAACCCGTTTACCTGCATGATTACGCACAGCGCCGCGCAGCGCCTACAGGCTCTCTGCGCCAACTACGCTGGCGAGCTACGGGCGGGCCTCTACGAGGGCAAGCTCTTCGTCCAGGTAAACGACGCCATCTTCTCCACCGTGATCGTCGAGGACGCGGATGCGGTGGATAACTTCTACGGCCAGATTGAGCCCTACTCCGAGATGGATACGTTCGACCCCGGAGTCGAGTTCATCGAGGCGGTGCGCCGCCACGGACAGTTCGCCGGTAGGGACGGGGCTGCTACGCGGATCAAGGTTAAGGGCGCTGAGGCCACGCTTATCACCAACACCGAGTCGGGTCGAACAAAGGACCGCGTGGCGATTTTTGGGGCAGGGGAGCAGGAGGTTGAGATCTGCACCGGAGCCTCGGTGCTGTCCCGGATGCTTACCGACGGGGCTTCGTTCAACCTTACCGAGGACGCTATCGTGACCCGAGACCTGAGGGGCAACATGGCGCTCCTGTGCGCTTGGGACGAGGAGGGAGCCTGATGTCTAAGGGAGGATTTGTGACCCGCAAGGGCTCCAAGAAGGGTGCCCGCGTCAGCAGGGCCGCGCTGTCCCAAGAGGTCAAGATGAACATGGCGAAGAGCATGGGCCTCGCAGCGGTTGAGGACATGAACCCGGACGCCAAGAATCCGAACCTCCAGCCCGTGCTGGTGGACAACCCGGACATCTACGTCATCCTCGACCGACCGGAGATCATCGCGGACGAGACCGGGGACGCCGCCCGTGGGGCAGGTCCGGACGTCGTGCGCTCGATCTGCCACCGTCACGGCATCCGGGCCTGCATCGACTACACGGTGCGGACGCTTACCCCTAAGGACCGGGAGCCTGAGGGCTACGAGCTTGAGGCTTTCCGCCCCGAGATCGAGAAGTCCATCGACGAGTCCGGGGCCACGGTCGTGGTCTTGGCTGGCGCCGTGGCTATCCGGTGGGGCATGGGCAAGTCGTCGCCCAAGGGCAACCTGATCGAGGCCGCGCGAGGCAGATTCTGGCCCGGCAAAGTCAACGGGCGAGAAGTCATCTTCATGGCGGCGGCCAGCCCGAAGTGGATCAGCATCGACCTCGCGGAGGCTAACGCCAAGAAGCGTTCGCCCAAGTCGGCCCTGCCCTGGGGAGTCACCGAGCGAACCAAGGCGCTGGGCCGTGACTTCCGGCGAGCCACCATGCTCGCACGAAGGCACGCTCAGGCGTCCCCGAGGAAGCCTCTGGACGCTCGGGATCTGCTGGATGAGGTCGAGGTCCTGACTGAGCCCGCGTCGATCCTGACCGCTCTCAGGGCCATTAGAAGCCAAGCCCCCGAGCGGCTGGCTTTCGACCTCGAAACCACCGCCCTGCGCCCCTACGGGGCGGGTGCCCGGATCAGCACGTTCGCTCTCTCCATCGAGGGCCGGACCGTGAGCTTCCCCTGGATGCACGCCGAGGTAGGTTTCTCCTCCAAGGACAGGCACGAGATCGGGCACGAGATCAAGGCCCTACTGACCGAGTGCCCGCTCGTGATCGCCCACAACGCGGTCTTCGAGTGTGAGTGGACGGGTAACCACTTCGGCCTAGATTGGCTACAGTCGATCAACATCGACTGCACGATGAACCGAGCCTACATCCTCGACGAGCGCCGGGGCGGGCTGTCACTTGACCTGACGTTCTTCGAGGCTTCAGGCGTCGGGCTCAAGGCCCTCTCTCCTGACGTTGATGTGCGCTTCGTCGAGGTGTCTCCCCTGAAGCCGCTGCTCCGGTACGGCGGCCTAGATACTGCGGCAACCCTGCGGCTCTGGGAGTCCCAAGAGCGCCGCCTACGGCAGCGAGACCTGCAAGACGCCGCCGAGCTACAGCGCCGCCGACTGATCCCCGCGGCCATCTGCCAGCTTCAGGGCTTCAACATCGACCAAGTCGGGGTTCGCCGCCAGAAGTTCGAGGCTGAGGGGTCGCTCGAGATCATCCACCTCGAGGTCAGCAAGCACCCGCTGGCTATCGCCTACGCTCAGAACAACGGAGCGTTCAACCCCGGTTCCGACGCCCAGCTTGTACACATCTTGGAGTCCCTGGGCCGAGAGGAATACAAGGTCGAGCAGCGGGACGGCTCCATCAAGAACTCGGTGGACCGCGAGGTTCTACAGCAGATCGTTGCCGCAGGTGGGCAGGGCGCTAGTCTGTGCGAGCAGATCCTAGAGTACCGGGACATCGCCAAGCGACTGTCTACCTTCGTGGCGCCCTACGACGCCTCCAGCGAGGGCTCGATTATCTGGCCCGACGGGAAGGTCCACGGCCAGTTTAACGTGGCGTTCACGGCCTCCGGTCGCTGGTCCTCCAATGGGCCGAACCTCCAGAATCTCCCGGCCCGTACCGAGGGTGGCAAGAAGGTTCGAGGACTGTTCACGCCGCCTCCGGGCCACGTTGTGGTCGCCTCGGACTACGCATCCCTAGAAGCGCGAGTGATCGCAATGTGCTCCCAAGACGAGGTCTGGGTACGCATGGTCAAGGAGGGCTACGACGCTCACGGAGAGTGGGCAGAGATCGCCGCCCGCAAGTCCCCTCACGCTTTCCGATCCAAGATCGGTGCCGACGATTGGGACTCGGCGACCAAGTCGCAGCGCAAGGAGTACCGCGCGATCATCAAGAACGCACTGGTCTTCCCCGCATTCTTCGGCGCTGGAGCGTTCTCCATCGCCCGCAACCTGAACATGGACCAGAAGGATTGCGATGCCATCTTCGAGCAGTTCTGGGACACCTTCGCAGGGGTCAAGGCGTGGCAGGAGAACCTCATCCACCAGTACAAGGAGCAGGGCTACACCTCCTGCCTGACCGGGCGCCGTCGCTACGGGCCGCTCAAGACGCTCTCCATGGTCCTGAACACCCCGGTCCAGGGAACGGCTGCCGACCTCATGAGCGAGGCTCTGGCGAACCTCTGCGCCTTGGCTAACGACACCAATCGCCCCTACCTGCGCCCTTACATGACCATCCACGACGAGGCGGTTTTCTGCGTCCCCGAGGAGCACCTCGACTCCGCTGTCATGGACATCTCCAAGACGATGGGTAAGCCTTGGGGCGAGTTTCAGAACGTGCCTCTCCAGATCGAGACCGAGGTTGGTCCCTCGTTCGGCGACCTCGAACTGTTCTCAATCGTGGACTGCCCCGCCTACGGGGACGCCCCGGTCCATAAGAAAGTTTACTGGAAGTCTGATGCTTGATAAGTTTCTTGCTAGCGATGGGTTCCTGTACTTAGGCATCGCGACCACACTGTGGTTGCGCTGGAGATATGTGGAGCGCGACACCCCGTGCTGATCCCCCGGCTTTCCGATCCCCAGTAAAAATAGGGGCATATGCCGCTCCCCCGGCTTTCCGACTTTCCATAAAAATAGGGGAGAAGCCCCTACATCCAGATGATCGACAACATTTACCGACCCTCGCCGCCGATTGGAAATCGACCTTCAATTGCTCTGTTCTTTTTGAAGTCCCTACGCGCCGCCCTGCTTCTGATCACCACTTTGCTCTTGCTGCCATTCTTGGCGCTGGTACTCTTCCTAGTGGTGTGCTGCGCCTACGCCGATGATGCCATCGAGGGGAAAATGGAAAACCCTCAAGATGATGGTTGACTTCGCCCGATAGGCGTGATAAGGTAATCCCCATGAACATCTTCGCCACCAGCAAGGACCCCAAGATCGCCGCGTTCGACCACTGTGACAAGCACGCAACTAAAATGCTGCTCGAAACAGCCCAGCTTCTCTGCACCGCCCACCACCTTGAGGGCGAGGCGAGCGACATCCCGAACATCTACCGGGTCACCCACAAGAATCACCCGAGCGCCGTCTGGGTGCGCTCCTCCCGCGCCAACTACCTCTGGGCCTACGACCTCTTCGTCGCCCTGTGCTCCGAGTTCCGGGTCCGCTTCGGTAAGATCCACCTCACGGACGACAAGCTCCGCGTCAGCCTGATGCGCGTGCCGCGCAACATCACCGACCGGGACCTGACGCCCCCGCCCGCGTGCTGCCCCGAGGAGTTCCACGTTCACGCCGAAGGCGAGTGGCCCACCGAGACCTACAAGCTGTACCTCTCTCGCGGCAAGGACTGGATCACCTACGACTCCTGGCGCCGCCGCACCGGCCCGCCCGCTTGGTACGGCCAACTGGAAAATAAATCCTGTGCTATTTGACCCGCATCCTCTGTGCTACCCGGATATTGTTTCGCGGCCTCTCAAGTCGGAGAGCGCCGCGACCGATAACAATATCATGAAGCACCACAACCATGAGGCCGACGCCTCCCCCTTCACCATGCTTGCCGCCACCATCCTCCTCTTCGTAGCATTCGTTGCTATCTGCTCCGGCTGCACCAGCGGCTCTTCCTCCACCCCGGTCGAGTCTGACCCGCCGCCCTGCTACCGAGCAGACGAGCCCAACGACTCCTTCGAAACTCCGAACGTCATCGTTCCCGAGGCGTCCCGCTTCCTGATCGAGGGTAACATCCACCACCTTGACCTCGACTGCATGGTCCTGACGGGCGAGAATGGCGTGCCCTTCGGAGAGAAGATCGTGGACATCTCGTGGGACTACGCAGCCGGGTGGGACATGGAGGTGTCCGTATCTTGGGAGCGCAGCGACGGCGTGGCGTTCCCCCTGTGGGGAGCTTGGGATCAGTGGGCGACGGGAAACCTCTCCACCACTGTGACGGTGCCCGCTGAGGCTCGCCGCCTACGCCTGAGCATCGGCCAGCGAACGCTCAACACCCCGCCTGACGAAACCCGCTACACCATCACCGTCGAGACCTTCTGATAAAGATCCGGGTTTCCTGTTCTAGGGAGACCCGGCTTCCGTATCATAGCTTTATGAGCCTTCTCACCAAATATCGACCGAGCAGTTGGAAGCAGGTTGCCGGGGATGTGTACTCGATCCTCGCTATCAAGAACGCTGCGGAGAAGAATGACGTCCGATCCTTCCTCGTCTGGGGACCCAGCGGCGTTGGTAAGACGACTGTGGCCCGGCTGATCGCCGACTCCCGCAACGTCGAGTCCCAAGACCTCGTCGAGTTCGACGCCGCGTCCCGTTCGGGAGTCGGCGATGTCCGCGACCTGATCGAGCTTACCCGGACCCGAGGCTTCAACGGCAAGGGCTCCCGCTGCATCATCCTCGACGAGTGTCACAGGCTCTCCGTCCAGGCGTGGGATGCACTTCTGAAGACCATTGAGGACGCCCCGGACTGGGTCACGTTCGTCTTCTGCACGACGGCCCCCGAGAAGGTGCCCGCGACCGTGAAGACCCGCTGCGCCAGTTTCGAGTTGCCGCCGCTCGACCGGGATGAGATGGGGCGGCTGCTCCGCCATGTCTGCGACTCCGAAGGTATCCAGATCACGGGAAAGGTCGCAGCCGCACTAGTAGGCAAGGGCTACGGCTCTCCCCGCGCCATGCTGGCCGCACTAGCTGCGCTCCCCGAGGCCGACGAGCAGTATCAACTTCAAACGCTCGACACCTTCGTCACCAAGTCCACAGAGGCCATCGAGGTCGCCAAGGCTCTGGTGTCAGGCAAGTCCGAGAAGGTCTGCCTGAAGCTCCTCTCAGCAATCGACCTGAAGAAGACCAGCGCGGAGTCTATCCGGCAGATCGTGCTCCGCTACGCCTCCGCTGCTGCCCTCAAAGGCAACGCTAAGGCGGTCAATGTGCTGGCCGCCTTCAAGAACCCGTACCCCGTGGGGGACTACCCCACGGCTCACCTGATCGTAAGCATCTCTGATGCTTGCCTCTAACCCCTTCTATAGCTATGAAGTTCACTAACTCCTCTATCCAGCCCTCTGCGGGCTACTACTTCGTCAAGGGCCCGTTCGTGCCCGAGCAGACCGAGGGCGGTCTGCACCTTCCCAAGATGACCGGGCCGGACGGCAAGCCCCTGCCGTCTTCCACAACTGATTCCGTCACCGCCGAGATCATCGCGGTCGGTTCCCGCCACGACGGCAAGCCGCCGGAGTGGGCAGCCGGTGACCGGGTTCTCCTCTCTATCCTACCGCACGGTATCGAGAACGATGGGGTTGAGGTTGCGTTCATCCAACACAACAACGTGCTCGCGAGGATCTCATGATTACCGCCGAAGCTGTCAACCCCAGCACCAGCATCAAGGATCTGGCCGAGGTCTTCGCCTCTACTGCCGTGTTTCCCGAAAAGGTGGCCTTCACCTACCTGCAAGCCGGGATCATCGCTGAACTTGGCGAGGCGCTGAATTCCGCCAAGAAGGTTATCCGAGGGGACGCGGATCTAAAGGAGTACCTCCCCAGGATCATCGACGAGTACGGCGATGTGGTCTGGTATGCGGTCAGCCTTTGCTCTTGGGCGAACGTCCTTGACGACTCCACTACGCTGTACGACTGCGAGCGCGAGGCCGACGCCTACGCTGGCTTCCTGGCTACCGGGGAGGGCCAGATCGACGATCAGTTCTTCGTCGATGGGCTTATCGAGATGTCGAAAGACCTGATTAGCGCAACTGAAGAGTGGAACGGCTCGCAGACCCTTCGCGTCCTCGCGGAGATGGGAGTCCACCTCACCCACTTCTACGGCAGGGATGCTGGCCTTTCGATTGTTTCGCGGAAGGTTTCCGAGAAGCTAGCGGCTCGCAAGGAGCGCGGCGTGCTCAAAGGCGACGGCGATAACCGATGATGGATTGAAAATCCGAACCTGAAAGTTCTGTTCTTTTCGGCCCGTAACGCGGCTCCCCGGATTTTCAAGTCCGAGAACAGACCTCCTCAAATGGCCGCCCCTGGTTTTTCCTAGGGGCGGCCATTTTGGTACTAGGAATATTCCTCATCGAAAGTTCTTGGGAAAGTTGTTGTGTTTCTCTCCGCGATGAGCGATAACTCTACCCATGA
>Ga0213869_10001006_pt1 | contig 21735 bp, 16 predicted proteins | sample PICome_10_FD_160083 | JGI IMG/M metagenome (GOLD analysis project Ga0213869, IMG submission 160083) | Coastal seawater microbial communities near Pivers Island, North Carolina, United States - PICO132 | ecosystem: Environmental > Aquatic > Marine > Coastal | place: USA: North Carolina...
TTTTTTACTTAGGAATGGTTGGGAGATGTCTTGGTCTGATGATAATTGGGTTCGTAGTGACAAAGAAAATAAAGAGGCGAATACAGGTATACCTACAGATATGGCGTATAGACAATCTTTAGGAGAGTCTGTAGTTGCACTTAATTGTAAACTAATCCCCAACAATCTTATAGAAAATGAACCAGACGCAACAGGAGAATACAATATAGACAGATACTTAGACGCATTTAATAAAAGAGTTAAACCATTATTAGTTTGTTTCGACCCTTCATTAAGAGATGATATTTTAGTTTCTAATCCTTCTGATAGAAAATACTATACCCGTCAAGAATTAGAATTAACATCAGGACAACCATTTAAGGATGGTGATCAAGATAAGTTAGATGAGTTATTAACTATTACTGATGAAGAATTAGAATTCTGGAATAAGATAGGTATCTCTCCTACATATATGTTTGAAGATTATGGGATAGATGATGAATTCTCATATGACGTAAAAACCCAAAGGACGGTAACCCAATGATTTATTAAGGTTCTCCGCTTCTAATCCTTTATTCTCTAATTGTTTAACATTACTTAATCTTTCTAATCTTAAATCTAATTGTTCTAACAATTTAAGTTGTTCTTCTTTTCCTTCACTAAGTAAACTATCATAATCCATAGTTAATTCTGCATCAGGTACTTTTAATGAGCCCTGAAACTTACCTCTTACTCTACCTAATGCTTCTTTAAATAGTGAAGTTAGATACCTTCTTATCCATACTCTTGTTGGTTCGTTTAATTGTGAATATTGTATCTTAGATAAAGGTACGTCATTTGGTAATTTAATTATATCGGGGTTGTCTACTAAACATTCGTCTCTATTATCATCTGTAACATCGTAATAATGATACCATACTTTAGTTCCTGCAAGTCCGATTTGACCACCAACTAACCCACCAGCACTAAAAGATAATCTACTTCCAGGTATAGGCATAAGATGTAATAATCTAGTACCATTAGGTCCTGCAGTCACTTTATATGTTAATTCACTTCTAAGTAACTTTGACTTTAAACTAAAATCTTGTGCTCTTAACAAAACATCAAAAGCTGGTGCGACATAAAATCCACCATTACCTAAACCACCACCTTGTCCCCAACCTGCGTATGGGACTTGTCCGAATCCACCACCAAAACCATAGTCTCCAAATCCTGCAAAAGAATAAAGTGCGTGATCAGTAGAATTTGGTGTTATCCACAATATTTCATTTATTTCCCTACCTGAAGGTATTTGATAAACTTGTTGATTTGCAACTATAGTCACATAATCTTTTTTTAATTCCCATGGTCCTCTTGTTTGTAACCCCACTTGTTTTGAGTAAGCGTATGAAAAATTACTTTCAAAGTCTAAAGATCTTGTAGTTAATGCAAATGCAATATCTACTTTACTAGCATCTTTATCTAATAGAGATGACCACTGATTTTCAATTAACCAATCTTGTACTCTTTGTGCATAATCTTCTACTGCAGTTTCTAAAAGAGAATTCATTTGATCCCAATCCAGTTCTATTTTTCTAATTGGTGCACCTAATCTATGTTTAATCTGAGTGAATAATTCCTCTTTTAAATTATCGTTTAAAGAATTTGGCATAATAAAGTGTTTATTTATAAATATTAGAATATTTATTAAATGATGAAAAATGTTATCAGAAAAATATTATTTGAGGAATCGGAAGATATGATTGATAAATATGATGATGAATTAACATCACCAGAAATTAGTATTTCTCCAGAAACTGAGTTGAATGTTGCACAAAAAAAATATAGTTGGGAATCTTATATTCCAGAAATAGGTAAAAAAATTATTTTTTATATGAGTCCAGAATATTGGAATTCATTTGCTTATATAGAAATTGAGGATGTTGATGAAAGGGGTTATGGAGATTTTGATGATGATTCACATCCAGATTATCAAAAATCAATTTTAGATGATATTCAAAGCGACAGATATAGAAGTTATTATGTTAATAATGATAAAGTAATTGGACAGGGTGATAGATATGAATATGTGGATGTTAAAGAGGTAATAAAAGACATTAAAGGTTTTAGTGAAGAATCAGAACAAATGACTAAAGAATATAAACAAAAAATCCAACAATTAACAAAAGAATACGTTAATAAAATGTCTACATTAAACAATAAATATAATTTTAAAGGTGACAATTCTATTTCAGAGTTAGTTTCTGTAGATAGTAAAGGTAATTATAAAACAGAAAGAGATTTTGAAAGGGATGGTAATGATTGGAATAGCCAACCTAGAGAATTTAAAAAAGACTATAATATTTATAACATAGGTAGAAGAAAAATATGAAAATAAAATTAACAGAATCTCAATTTAAAAGATTGATAAAAGAAACTGATAATCGTAAAGGATTTGAGGGTACTGATGTTTATGAAACACAAGATGAAATTGCATTAGGTTTATCTTATAAAGCAATGCAACACTTAATAGATGCACTTAGGGATATTGAGTCGGCATTAGAAAACGTAGACGACAAAAATATGGAGAAGGTTTTAAATAGTATACGAATGTCTTTATTAAGTGATGGTGGTAGGCAAGAAGGTTTTGCTGCAGAACATGATACTGAATATGATAACATTATAAATGTTTTAGGAGATATGATAGATAACTATAAACAGGATAATGTTAATTTTAATCTAAATGGTCCTGGTCCTAAAGCACCTGAAGGTGTTGCTTAACTAAATCAACTGCTTCATTTATAGTATTAAATGACCTATCAGGTAAAAACGCAGTCTTACCTATCATAATCGCAGGTAAAAAATCATTGTCAACCTTTTCAGAAAATTTTTTATACAACTCATCATATTTATCTACATCTAATTCGATAAAATCAATATTACTTTCTTTTAATTGTTCTTTTAAGTTGTCACAATGTGGACAACCTTCCATTGAAAATACTTTAACTTTCATTGTCTATTTTATTTAAAAATTCATTTATTATGTCATCTTCACCCATTATGGTTCCGATAACTTTCTTTTTTTCATTTAGTATATTCCATACTAATGTATCAATAGTATCATCCATTAACATATAATAAATATTAACAGTTTCACTTTGTCCAATCCTATACGCCCTATCCTCTGCTTGTTCGTGGTTACCAGGAACCCAATCTAATGAATTCATAATAACAATTTCCGCTTTAGTTAAAGTTAACCCCACACCCGCAGCTTTAATTTGTCCGACAAAAACCATACAACTATTGTCTTCTTGAAATCTATCTACTGAGTGTTGTTTTTGTTTATCGGACATTCCACCCCTTACACAGACACATTTATCACCAAAATGATTAATAAACGCATCCATTTCATCATTAAAGTTACAAAAAATAATTGTTTTTTTATTTAATTCTAAAGCCTCTTCTGTTTTTTCTATAGTATATGGCACTGTTTCCATCGCAATAAAAGTTCTTAGAAGTGTCATTTCCACTAGATCTTTTGCAGGGTTACCTTTTTTACCATCCAACTTACGTTGTTCTAAGTACTCATTCCAAACATTTTTATAACCATCAACATTTTCTAATTCTAAATAAACAGGTGTAATTAATTTTTCAGGTAAATCTAACACATTTTCTTTTTTTCTTCTAAGAATAGTTCTTTTTGTCTTTGCAGATAATTCATCTAAGTTAGACGCACCTTTTGTTACCCAAATATACCTCCCACCTTTTTTAAATCTCATACCATCACAATATGTCTTTGCGTAGTGTACCCAATTATTTGTAATTGGTGAGTCTATAATCGCCAATAGGTTATAATAATCCATAGGGCGATTAGCGATAGGGGTACCAGTTAATAACCATACTCTTTCACAACCAAAGTTCTTAGATAGATCTTTTAAGATTGCACCTCTTTTACTTTTATGGTTTTTAACATAATGTGCTTCATCTAAAATTAATAAATCAGGATTAAATTCTACAATGTCTCTCATTAATTCCCAATCTTCATACTCTTTATTTCTTTCTGCAACAGTATGAAAGTTCTTTAAAATATCATAATTAACAATAGTAAATCTACTAGGGTTCCAATGGTTACCACTTATAATAGAAACATCGTCACAGAAGTTTTGAACCTCCCTCATCCAATTTATTTTAAGGGAAGAAGGACAAATTATTAAAACTCTTTCTGCGTTACATTCTAATGCACCAACTATAGATTGATATGTTTTACCTAGTCCCATATCATCTGCCAATATACACTTTTTATTTTTTAAAAGAAACTTTATACCATCTTCTTGATGACTAAACGCCCTCCACCCTCTTTTATCTAATTCAGAATATTTATCAAAATCGATATTAACCTCTATATCTTCATAATGTATATCATCTAATATTTGTGTTTTGGGAACCCAAATTAATTTTACATCTTTTTGATTTTTATAAAGTTTACAGATTATGTGTATAGCTTTATCTGATTCCGCTAATAAAGTTTCTACAAATATTTTTTTAGGTACAATTTTTAATTTATGTTCATTTTTTAATTCTTCCGAAAAATAATTAGTTAATTCAATTACTTTGTTAAGTTTCTTAGGTTCAACATCAAAATACTTTTTTACGTATTTAGATTGACTATTAGTTAAAAAATATTTTTTTTCAGTCTGAAACTTTTTTTTCATATAGTTTATATAAGGGTTATTACCCTCATATGTGACAAGCAAATCTTCACCGTCAAGATTTTTTATATCTTTAACATCCAACATAATTATAATTATAAGGATTTTTTTCCTAAAAATAAATATTTATCTATAAAAGAATTATGTCGCAACAAAAAAGAGTCCCTATTGAACGGTTAAATAAGTTTTTTTCTGCAGAGGATTTTGAATTAGAGATTGGTTTTGGTAGAGAATGGTTAGAAGGTGATATTAATATAAAAGTCATACTATATCAAGTTGATAGGGAAGAAACTACAACAGATGATATATATGGTGAAGCGGGTAAAGGTGAAATAAGTTTTAAACCTCCTATAGAGATTCCTGTTAACTTTAATTATGCTGCACCAACAAATAAAAGTTATAATTCTGATGGTTCTTTAAGATACTTAGAGAGAGGTAATATAACTATCGGTGTATATCAAGATCAATTAGACGAATTAGGTGTGGATATCAGTTATGGTGATTATATAGGTTACGCAGAAACTGAAACAAAAATAAAATATTTTACCGTTTCTAACGATGGTAAAGTAAACGCAGACAATGCACATACTATAGTTGGGTATAAAGGTTTTTATAGAACAATAACTTGTGTACCAACTGACTTAGATGAATTTGACGGAAGATAATTATGGGATTACCAAAGAACTATAGAAAAGATTTAAAAATAACTCCACACAAACAGGGGTTTGCTCAGAGACAAAGTATCTTAGATGATATTGCTAATGATGGAACATACCTACCTAAAGGTATTTTACATGAAGATATGGATGGTGAGTTAATTAATTATGTAAATAATGATATTGATTTATCTTTGGCAGGTGAAAAAGTACCTGTTATATTTTTAACAACACAAAGATGGGCAGAGTTTTCAAAAACATGGCAATATTCTGATATCGATAAAAATATTAAATTACCTTTTATTACAATTGTTAGGAAACCTGACCCACAACAAGGTACAAACTATGCAGGATCATTTAACATACCAGGTAGACCAACATTTACATATATGAAGATACCAACATGGGATGGTAATAGAAAGGGTTACGATATCTATAAGATACCACAACCAATATCTGTGGATATTATGTATGAAGTTAGACTATTTTGTAATAGAATGAGAGACTTAAATGTTATGAATAGAAAAATGTTAACTTCATTTTCCGCATTAGAAAAATATATTAGAGTTAACGGACACCCTATTCCTTTAATATTGGACAGTATTGGTGATGAAAGTCAGATTACAAACTTAGATGAAAGAAAATATTATGTTCAGTTGTTCACTATTAAGATGATGGGATATTTATTAGATGAAGAAGATTTTGTTGTCACACCTGCGGTTAGTAGAGGGATACAATTTTATGAAATTAGTGAAGAATTATATAGAGCACCATATCAAATCAATGTTGATGATCAAAACAACACAATTTGTATTAATGTCCTATTCAATAGGGGAGTTAGTAGTGTGACAATACCTATAGAAATAGATGCAACTTATAATGATTTTAATTTCACAAATGCAAGTTCAGTAATACTTAAAGTTAATGGTGTTGATAAAACATTACCATTTACAGTAAGTAATGGTGATGAATTATATATAAAAGTAAATAAAGTTGATGTTAATTTATCATCAGATGTGGAAATAACTGGTACAATATTATGAGTAGTTGCGACAATTCTAACATAAGAAAAAATTATATAGTAACAGGAATAGAACAAGACATTTTAAGTGCTTGCACTGGATTCTTTACTAACGACATTTACCCTTGTACTGGTGATACTATAATCGTACATAGTGATATATTATCTGCGAATACAATTAATTCTACAGTTTATTTAAGTGGTGGTACAAATCTATTAGATATATTTGGTAGTATGGATACTTTTGTTACGGGTACTACATTAGATTCTAACTTAGCAACACTAACAAGAAATGATAGTGTAGATGTTTTATTATTATCAGGAGGTTCAAACGTAACATTAAGTAACCCATCAGCAAATCAAATTAATATTGATGTTTCTATACCACCAGACACTAATACTTTTGTATCTGCAAGTACTTTAAGTGGTAGTACTTTAGTTTTAACTAGAAACGATGGTATTGAATTAACGACAGATTTAAGTTCTTTACCTATTACTGATTTAGGTAAAATATTATTTGTTTCTGAAACTGGTGATGATTCTACAGGTAAGAAAGGAGATATAAATAAACCCTTTAGAAACATATATGGTGCTAAAAGTGCTGCAACATCAGGAGATACAGTTTATGTCTTTCCAGGAACATGGAATTATGACAATACAAATTCAGTGAGTAATCCTTATAATGGGAATATAGAAACTCAAGTTAATCTATGGAAAGATGGTGTTAATTATTACTTCTCTCCAGGTTCTAAAGTTGTTTTCAGTAATCAAACAGTTACAGGTGATAGAATGTATTTATTTTCACCAATGAGTTCTAATTATGAAACATGTAACATATATGGAGAGTTAGAGTGGGAGGGTAGTTCTATAGGAGCTAATAGTTCAAATGGACATACACACATTTTTTATATAGACGAGAATCAACCCTTAAATGAAGCATATAGTTGTAATATGGAAATAAAATCAGCTATATCTATATCTTCACAACCTATAAATGGTGGTAGTGTTCACACTGGTTCTACAACTACTTATTTCAACTTAAAGGCGGATACTGTAGCTTGTGATTATTCACAAGGACAATCTGGAAGTGGTGGTGGAATACAATTTTGGGGTGGCGGTAAACAGTATAACAATGTTGAGGTGGAAGAGGTTAGGAGTAATTTTTTCACCTTCTACCTAAGAACTGACGATGGACAAGATGGGTTTAATTTAAACGTTATATCTAATAGGCTTTATTCTAATGGAACGGCCGTAATTTTAAATAGAGGTTTGATTGGTGATATAAATATAAACTTTAAGGAAGCTTTTGTTACTAACGCTTTATTACAGTCACAAAATAACACACTTGGTACTACCGTAATAAATGGTACAGTAATAGATAATGTGGGTACCACAACTTATCCTATATTTAACCTAACCTCCAGTAATCAATGTAAAACCATATTTAATGGAATTTTAAAACCAAAAGTTAATTCAGGTAATGGTCGTAGACTAATACAAATATCACAACCTAACAACGATATGATTTTTAAGGGTGATGTTTTTTATGAAAGTACCGCATCAACTACTTCAAATATGTTTAATCTTTTATCAGATAGTGAACTAGTTTTTGATGGTAATGTGTCAGGTACTTTTAGTGGGAAAATTGGTAATGTTAGAAATGGTAAATTAATAATTAAGAACTGCCATTTCGAGTCTAGTACTACTAATAATGTGTTGTTGGATAATGATGTTACTACATCAACAGGTACTACATCCATAAGGAATAGTACTTTTTTATTAAACAATTCTACAACAGATTTGTGTGATGGACAATATTTAAATACCTTCATCTCAAGTTCAAACATTAAAAATGTCGGTTCTTCTGACATATTTACAAATAACACTAGTACAGGGTTGTTACAAATACATAATAGTAATTTAGTATCCGTTTCGGGGAATACTATTAATATTTCTGGAAGTTCACAATTAATAGCTAGTAATTTAGTTAGTAATACATCCGTAATAGCCACCAATATAAGTGGTATAATAACAGAATTAACAGAATTAGATATAGAATAGAATGAGTTTAAAACAAAATATATATGGTTCCTTATTTGTTAGTAACAACATATCTGGTAATACATTAAATTTAACTACTATAAATGAAAATAATTCACTAACACAATTATTAGTTAGAGACAATAGTGATGGTGTAATAAATTATAGAGATGTTAGTTCTGTTATAAGTGCTGCAACATCTGCAGATACATTTGTTACAGGATTTACATATGACGATTCTAATAATCTAACTATTAGTAGAAATGATGGAACAGTATTAACCACCAATATAGACACAATGTCAGGATTAACTATTAATGGAGATTTATTAGTTACAGGTACAACAAACATAAGTGGGTTAACATCAATAAACAGTTCATTAGATGTATATAATGGTACAATAGGGTTAAGAGATAATGACTATTTCTTACAAGGGACAAGTACTGGTGGGACAAACGTACAATTAATAGGGGTGTATTCAAACAATGAAATCTTAATAGGTAATCAAGGGTATACAAATAGAATTATGGATGACACCATAATAAAAGGTGAATTAGATATTTTAAGTGGGTTAACTCTTTCACAAACACCAACATTAAATAATAGTGGTACAGATATTTTAATTAGAAATAGTAGTACGGGTGAAGTAGAATATCGACCAGTTAGTGGTATTACTCCAAACACAAACACATTTGTAACTGGATTTACATATGATGGTTCTAATACATTTAGTATAATTGATAATAGTGGGAACACATTTAATGCTACTATTAATACAGTCACTGGATTAACAAGTAATGGTGATGTAGAAGTTATTGGTAATCTTATAGCTACAGGTGGTACGGGTAACGTATTAACCAAACAAGTTTATGTAGAAGATAATTTAGGTTTAGATTGGGATTTTCCTTCTAGTTCTGTGGTGTTAGGTAATAATAGTGATGGTACTATTATAAATGGTACTAACTTAACTATTAATAGTGATACTACTATTAATGGTAATTTATCTGCGACAACAATATCTGCAACAACTTATTTCGGAGATGGTTCAAACTTAACAGGTATAGATAATTTTTATGTTAGTGGTGGTACATATAATGTGGGAACAAATAATATTAATTTTAGTGGTAACAATGTAGTAACTACTTTTGATGTAGATTTAAGTTCTTTAATTAGTTCAGTTAGTGGAGACACTTTTGTTATTAGCGGTAATGCAGATGTGGCAACATCACTATTAACATTCACAAATAATAGTGGTGGTACATTTAATGTAACCAATTCTGCAGCTTTATTTTCAGACAATGATATTAATGTAACGGGTGGTACATACAATCCATCAACAGGATGTGTTACATTTATTACAAATAGTGGGACAACTTTTGATGTTTGTGGTTTTGTTACTGGTATAACAGATACCTATACCACAGGTTCTACTTTAGTAGGTGAAACAATTCAATTTGATAGTAATGTGTTAGGACCTAATTATTACAATGTTAGTTTAAGTCCTGTGTTAAGTGGAAAAACAGATAATTTAACATTTAATAGTTATACTTCTAATACTGAAACAATATTAAACTCAAAAGTAAGTGGGGCAACTAATTTATCTACCACAGGATTATTCGCACAAAAGAATGGTGATAATTTAGAATTTAAAGGTTTAACATCTACTGGTGGTACTGTCATAATTACTAACGATAGTACGACAGTTAATTTAGAAGTTGTAGGTGGTACCGATACTAATTCATTTAGTACTGGTGGTACAGTAACACAATCCGCAACAAGTGGTGATAGTGAAGTTATTTTACAGATTTTAGGTAATTCAGGTTTTACACCATATAATATTACAGGACTTACAGATACATTTATAAACGATTTTAGTATAAGTTCTAATACATTTACTATTTCACAAAACGATGGTAGTTCATTTGTGGCTACCGCAGATACAATAGACTTAGCGTCTGTACTAAGTGCAGTTACTTTTGATATAGGTACATCTGGTAGTATATCTGCATCGACATTTAATGGTGGTACGTTTAATGGGACTTTTGTTGGTGATGGAAGTGGGTTAACAGGTATTACTGATAACGACACATTTGTCACTGGAACAACATTTGCAACCAACCAACTAACATTAACAAGAAATGATAATGTTGACGTATTTAGTTTATCGGGAGGTTCTAATGTTACATTAAGTGAAACTGCAACTAACGATATATTAATAGATGTGTCATTACCACCTTCTATGAATACGTATGTAACTGGTGGTACTTATAATGAATCTACTGATACAATTACTTTAACTAGAAATGATGCAGTTACAGTAGACATTACTGGTGTTACTGACACATTTACTACAGGTTCTACATATGATAATGGAACTGCGTTAGCAACATTTACAAAGAATGATGGAACAACCTATACGTTAGATTTAACTACTATCGATGTTAATGATACATTTGTAACAGGATTCACATATGACAATGCAAATACGTTTACAATTAGTAGAAACGATGGTGTTGATTTAAATTCTTCATTTAATACTGTTACAGGATTAACAGTTAATGGAAGTTTGATTGTCGACACTTTATCCGCAACCACTTATACAGGATTAACTTTAAATGATTTAGATGATGTAACAACAAACATACCCACAACTCCTGATGCGTCATATCAAGGTGAATTATTATATTTTGATACGGTATCCAATCAGTGGGTTTCTGGTGAAGAATATGGTAATCTAGGTGAGGTTACAATATGGGGTAAAAAGGGTTCTGCGGGAACTATTGATAAGGGATGTCCAGTTTATATTGTTGGTTTTGATAGTGATATACATGAAGTTGAGTTAGCGAACGCAACAACCGCAACAACAATGCCTGTTATTGGTTTCACCGCAGAAGATTTTGATAACGCTGGTGTTTATCCAATAGTTACATTTGGTAAGATAACGGGTGTTGATACAACAAGTACAGTATCCACAATTAACCCTAATGGTGAGACTTGGGCAGTCAATGATGTATTGTTTATGAATACAACTGATGGTGGTTTAACTAAAAATAGACCTTCAGGTTCTAATACACAAATACAGAGGATTGCTAAAATATTAAAGGTTGGTTCTACAGATGGACAAATATTTATATTTAACACTGCACGTACCGCAGGTTTACCTAATTTAACAACTGATTATTTGTGGGTTGGTAATGGTAATGATACCCCACAAGAACTTATAAAAACAGATGTGGGTATTACCACAACAGGATTCACATACAATAATAATAACACTTTAACTATAACTGATGATAATGGGAGTACACTTAGTACTACTATTAATCAGATGAGTGGGTTAACAATAAATGGTACTTTATCTGCGACTACTATAGACGGAAGTACAATATTAAGTGGTGGTACTAATCTAACAACTATAATTGAAAGTTTAGATACAAATACATTTGTTAGTGGTGGTACTTATAACGATACAACAAATAATATTAATTTTAGTGGTAATTCTGCAGAAACCACTTTCGATGTAGATTTAACTTCTTTAGTTAGTTCTGTAAGTGCGAATACTTTTGTAATATCTGGAACATATGTAGATTCTACTGATACTTTAGCGTTATTAAGAAATGATGGTAATTTTGTTAACATAACAGGAATTACAGACACATTCACTACAGGTTCTACATATGATAATGGAACTGCGTTAGCAACATTTACAAGAAATGACGGTAATACATATACATTAGATTTATCAACAATAGATGTTAATGACACTTTTGTAACAGGTTTTACTTACAATAACGCTAATACGTTTACAATTAGTAGAAACGATGGTGTTGATTTAAATTCTTCATTTAATACTGTTACAGGATTAACAGTTAATGGAAGTTTAAACGCAACTACAATACTTAGTGGTGGTACTAATCTAACAACAGTAATTGAAAGTTTAGATACATATGTAACTGGAGGTACTGTTTCAGTACCCGCAACTAATAATACAAATAGTGGTTCTATTGGTTTATTTTATAAAAATTCAGATGGTACCCCTAGAACACTCCCTTTTGAAGATACCTATACTACAGGTTCTACATATGATAACGGAACTGCGTTAGCTACTTTTGATAGGAATGATGGTACTTCTTATACATTAGATTTATCAACAATAGATGTTAATGATACATTTAGTACTGGTGGTACTGTAACGCAAACATCATCTAATAATGAAAACAATCAAACAATACAAATTGTAGGTAATGGTGGGTTCACACCATATAATATTACCAACGTAACAGATACATTTACAACTGGTGGGACTTATAACAATGGTACTGCGTTAATTACATTTGATAAAAATGATGGTACTACTTATGATGTAGACTTAAGTACCTTAGATTTAAATGATACATTTGTTACAGGAACAACATTTAGTTCTAATCAGGCGACAGTAACTAGGAACGATGGTACTGACGTATTACTTTTAACTGGTGGTACAAACGTAACACTATCTAATCCATCAACAAATCAAATTAAAATAGATGTCGCATCCGCAACACCAACATTAAACATAACCACAGTTTCTACAACAACATATACCGCAACTACAAGTGATGAAATAATAGGTGTGGACACAAGTTCAAACGCAGTTACAATTACTTTACCAGATTCTTTATCTTCAGGTACTTTAAGATATGAAATAAAAGATATTGGTTTTAATTCTAGAACTAACCCTATAACAATACAAGTGTTTAGTGGTTCTGATAGAATTATAACAACGTCATTAGTTTCTTCGTTTACATTGTCCGCAGATGGTGGTGCAGTTGTATTAGTTAATACCGCAGCTAGAAGATGGTGGCAAATGTAATGTTATACTATAATAAAAGAATAATAAATTAAGAAACATTGATATTTATTTAAAAATAGAATTAGAATGGCTTTTACACCAGATTTTATAGGAAACGTTTTATTGGTAGACAGTATTCATGGAAATGATACCACTGCGGAACCTGATAGACAAGAAAATCCTTATTTAACAATTGGTGCAGCTTTAGCAGCAGCACCCACAACAGGTTCAACGGTATTAGTTAGACCTGGTAATTATCCAGAAGAAGGTTTAGTTGTAAACGGAAATGTATCTCTAATTGGTGAAGGTGGTTGGCAGGTAACAACAATAGGTCCATCACCCGCTTCCGCCACTTCAGATATTATAGAACTAAAAGAAGATGCTTATATTGAGGGTGTTAGCGTTAATGTCCCACAAGGTAGTTTTAGTGGTATTTTTGCTAGTAACTCCGCAGGTACTAATAGTGCTTATAACGTAACTTTTTATGGTAATGGAACCACAGGTAGTACAGGAGTAGGTATGTTTAAAAGTGGTGGTGGTAAACTTATTGGTACAGGTATTAGAGTAGAAGGTGGTGGAATGCAAGATTGTTTAAAAGTAGATTCAGGTGTATTAGCGTTGGAGGGTATTCACGTACCACAATCTGCTGGCTCAATAGAAAATGTACTATTAGTTACTACATCGGGTGGCACTTTAGCGGGTAGAGCACAAATGTTAAGTTTTAACTCAGGTAATAATAATGTTACAAATGTAGTTAAAACAACGGGTGGTGTTACAGGTGTAATACCTACCGCCCTAATTTTTACACCTAATATCTTTAACGCAGAAAACGCATATGCTGGTGATGGGGAGTTTGAGACTTTAAATATGTTAGGTGGTAGGTTTGAAAATGTGACTTACGCAGTTAAATTAGATTTAGCGGGTACCGCACAAGAATCAATATATAGAATAAACGCAAATCACCAACCATTATATCTTTACAATAAAGAAGCTGCTGCGTTAGCAGAATTTAGTTTAACTTTTACTCAACAATCTACAGATACTTTTGATTCTAGTTTTAATGTCTTTGGCGCAGATCAAATGTCGGTTGGTTTTGCGGAAAGAGGAACTTCGGTTTCTTTAGGTAGAGGAGCACCTTATACCACAGGTATGGTTGTTTATACAACAGATGATACTGCTAGTAGTACTGTAGATGGTGGTAATTTAACTGATGTAACAGATGAAGCAACTAGTAAAACAGGTAGTACATTCACTTTTCAAGGTGCGGGGGCTAATCACTCTATTTTAGTAGGTGTAAGAAGACAAGACATAAATAGTGACCCACTTAAGTTTTATGGTTTAGAAACATTTATCGGTTCACAAGCGTCATCTGGGGGTACATATGTCTTTGAATCTTGGAATGGTTCTCAATGGGTTGAAACTATGGGTATGTGTACTAATGTTGATGAAGGTTTTTCATATGGTACCGATTATTTTATAAGACCTAATACAGATGAGTTTATTAGAGTAGGTTTAGATGAGTTTATTGAATCCCCACTTGCAGATTTTGCAGTATCCGCAGTTACATGGTCTAATAAAACTATTAATAGTATTGATGCCTATTGGTTAAGAATCAGGATTCGTACTGATGTAACGGGTAGTTTACCTAATTTTGAAAGGTTTAAAATTTTAGATAGTGTTTATTCTTTTTCTAAAAATGGTGTTCCTTCCGCAAAAGGATTGGCGCAATTTAGAAAAACGATAAACTTAAATGGTAATATATGGTCACCATCAGGTGGTGGAATGACATTAACGGATTATCAAAGGACTCTTGGTACTGGTGTAAATGCTTATACACATTACTTTGAAAACTCATTAATTGACGCTGCGGGAGAGAGTGTTAGTATACAATTCCCGTTACCAATCGGTACCTGTACTGCATTTCCAATAACAATGAAATTAGTTATGGAAGTACCAAATGGTGGAGGGACTATAGATAGTAATACAATAGAAATAATCACAAGTGCGTTACCTCAAGCAGTTGTTGGTACTTTAATTGCAGATTCTAGTGGTGGTGTTGAACCAATAAAAAGAACAATCGCCCAAACAAACACACTAGATTCTTTAAATCCATATGAGAATATTGTAGATGTTTTACCTGAAGGGTATACTCCAGGTGTTACTACTTGGGCTGATTTAAGAGATAAAATCTTCGAGATTGATTTGGGACAAATAAACGTTCAGACAATATATGAGGGGGACATTGTTTTTTTACAGACAGGAATCAATGCTCTAAATACAACAGGTAGTGGTGAGGTAGTTGTTTATGCGTTAATAATAGAAGGTGTATCACACCAAGACGGTAAAGGTATATAATTTACAATATTTTTTTTTGTAGTATTATAGTAAGATGAAAAATGTTTTATATAAGAACAAATCAATTGAACCTAGAAAAAGTGATGTCCATGGTTGGGGTGTATTTACAAAAGAAAAAATATCTAAAGGAGAGATATTAGAAGAGTGTCATTGTTTATATATGACAGAAGATGACGCTTCGTATACACACCATTTAAAACCAATAAGAATAAATACTATAAGAGTAGAAGATAATAATACATTTCCTTATGTTATTCCTTTTGGTTATGGTGCATTATTTAATTCATCTAACGACCCAAATATAATTTATAAGTGGGATAATGAAAATAAAATATTAGTATTTTACACATTAAGAGATATAGAAAAAAATGAAGAACTATTTTTAAATTATGAATTTAATAGGGTCTTAGCTAATACGGATTTATTTACTTTTAATTAACCTCATCACCATAGATATCAGTCTTAGGTTTACACCTTTCTCTGATTAGTTTTTCTACAAAGGCGAACATCTTTAAACCATTCTTTTCACAATATTCTTTTAATAATTTATGTGTTTGTGGTGTTATTTTTAAGTTTTTATCCCTTTTCATATACTATAAATATGTAAGTATGACAAAAGTAAGACAAAAATCATACTATTTTTTGTTGTATAACAACAAAATAAAATTTTTCAAAAATAACCGCATATTTATAATAAAAAGAAATTAATAATAAAAGTTTAAAAAATAAAATTAAATGGCATCAACAGACAGAATTTTTGTAAGTCCAGGTGTATTCACATCAGAGAAGGACTTAACATTCGTAACGAGACAAGTCGGAGTTACAACGTTGGGATTGTTAGGGGAAACACCTAAAGGTCCAGCGTTTGAACCAGTATTTATCTCAAACTACGATGAGTTTATTAGTTATTTTGGCGGATTAAACACAGATAAGTTTAAAGGGACAGGTTATCAAAAGTACGAACTAAACTATATCGCCAAATCATTTTTAACTCAAACCAATCAACTATATGTAAGTAGAATTTTAGGTTATTCGGGGTATAAAGCGGGAGATGCGTGGTCTATCACATTGGATTCCGCAGAAGATCCAACAACTGTAGGAAGTGCGGGAACTACATCATACCCAACACTTTTATCCTATACCGCAGAAACAACGGGAGCTCCAGTCACTTTAGATTGGGCAGACGCAAATTTAGAAGCATTATATAATGATGGACAATTCTCATTATCAACATTAGGACTATTAGATACAGGACAAACTATTTCACAATCTAACCCAATATACGTTAAAACAGGTTGTAACTTTAGTGGGGGGACTTTCGATATGGAAGTTACTGCAACAGGAACAAGTGGAAGTTTTGTAACTGGTACTACAAGTGGTACAGTTGTAAGTTACACCGCAACTTGTTTAACAGACATCGATGGTAGTGTTATTGCAACATTGAGATCGAGAGGTACTTACAACGCAGACGAAGAGTTAGTATTTGAAGTTACTGGTAATTCAGCAACAATGAGTAATACTACAAATATTGCAAGTAACGCATTGGCATCATTTACTATCGGTGGTACCGCAACAAATGGTAACACATTTAGTTATGACGTATCTATGGATAGAACTAAAAAGAATTATCTACCTAGAGTATTCGGTTCTTCCACACAAGATAAAGAAAATGAATTATGGGTTGAGGAAATCTATGAAAATGTGTTGGTGGACTTAATCGCTAAAGACCAAGTTAGAGGTTTAGATGTAACTTTCAACACTATCGAAACTACTGATACAAATAACTTAGATGATTATCAAGAACAATGGAAATCAGCGGCTTCACCTTGGGTTCTTTCAGAATTAATGGGAACAGGATCTGGAGCAACATTACAGAGACTATTTAGATTCATTACGATATCTGATGGTAGTGCTGCAAATGAAGACGTTAAATTTTCAATAGTTAATATCAGACCTGATAATAAAACATTTGACTTATTAGTTAGAAGTTTTAATGATACTGACGCTAATCCTAATGTAGTAGAGAAATTTTCAAACATTACTTTAGATGTAAGTGCAACAGGATTTATTGGTAGAAAAATTGGTACTTCTAACGGAGAATATCCTTTAAGAAGTAGATATATTATGGTTGAGTTGTATGACGAAAACGACCCTAGTTTAGCTAGTAGAGTACCTGCAGGATTCGAAGGGGTGTTAAATAGAACATACATTGGAAGTAGAACTTCTCTACCACCAAAAATTGAATATAAAACACAATACGCAACGTCTTTGACTACCGCACAATTAAGAAGAACTTATTTAGGTTTAAATTCTGGAATTGGTGTGGATCAAGACTTCTTTGATTATAAAGGTAAAAATGCAATTAACAACGGTGTATATACAGGAAAAACAGATGGTTTCCATTTAGACGTAAACGCAAATGGTGCAGAAGTAGACTTAGGTACTGATAGTTATGTTCCGACATTACAGGTTGGTGTATCTGCCTTTACTAACGATGCTAGTTTGGTAGGTGGTCCTTATGAAAGGTTATCAGCTAGAAAATTCACATTCACATCATTCGGTGGATGGGATGGATGGGATGAATATAGACTACAAAGAACTAATACAGATAATTATACTAAAACTGGTTCTAAAGGTTCTATAGGATTAACAAACGGAACATTCTCAACATTTGTAACAACTGAAGGAGATCAAGGAATTAATTCTGACTATTACGCTTACTTAAACGGAATATATACTTATAACAATCCTGAAGCGGTTAACATTAATGTTTTCGCAACACCAGGTATTGATTTAAGAGATAATATTGGATTAGTAAACAATGCGGTTGATATGGTAGAGGTTGATAGAGCAGATTCACTTTATGTGATGACTACTCCCGATACTGACTCAGATGGGGTGGCAATTACACCTGATGAGGCAGTAGATATCGTTGAGGATTCGGCAATCGATTCTAACTACTCCGCCACATACTGGCCATGGTTACAGATGAATGATACAGAAAATAACAGATATGTATGGTTACCACCGACATTAGAGGTTATGAGAAATATCGCACTGACAGATAACGTAGCGTTCCCTTGGTTCGCAGCGGCTGGTTTAAATAGAGGTACAACAAACGCAATCAAAGCGAGAGTTAAACTGAAATTAGACGATAGAGATGACTTATACGAAGGGAGAATTAACCCAATGGCGACATTCTCAGACGTAGGAGTTGTAATCTTCGGTAATAAAACACTACAAGTTAAAGAAACTGCTCTTAACAGAATCAATGTTAGAAGATTGTTGTTACAAGCGAGAAAACTTATTTCAGCGGTGTCAATCAGATTGTTATTCGAACAAAATGATGATGTTGTAAGAAATCAGTTCTTAAGTTTGGTTAACCCAATTTTGGATAACATTAGAAAAGAGAGAGGTTTAACTGACTTTAGAGTTACATTGGATGACACACCAGAGTCTATTGATAGAAACGAACTTAATGGTAGAATATTTATTAAACCAACAAGATCGTTAGAATTCATTTCGATTGAGTTCAACATCACCAACACTGGAGCATCTTTCGATGATATCTAAAATAATAATATGGGGGGATTAACTCCCCCCTTTTTTTTTAAATCTAAAGAAATGAAAATTAAAAAAGACGGAAAAGTAATTACACTATCAGAAAGTGATTTACGTAGAATAGTTAAAAGAGTAATAAATGAGGGTAGTGATAAACCAATTGAAGATTGTTTTAAAAAGTCAAGTATTAAAATGCCCGCAGCATGTAAATTGGCAGACGGACAATCAGAGTGTTTAAAAAAATTAGGTGAGATGATAACATTAACAAATGCAATGGAAATCGCTTCAATCGTTAAGTGCGTTACAACGAAAATGGGGGGTAGTTACCCTATGGACGAAAAAATGTGATAATTGTACAATTATACAATTAAACCCATCAATAGATGGGTTTTTTTATTTATAAACAATATTTATATTATATGAATATTAAACTTACAGAGTCACAATATAAATTACTAAAAGAATTTAAGAAAAAAGCGTATTCATTTGATTGGGATGATAATATATTGGTTATGCCTACAAGAATACATTTAGAGTATAATGTTAATAGTAATGATATTTCGGATTTAGGTAGTGAAGGTAATACTATTTGGGTACCTGTTTCAGTATCGACAGAACAATTTAGGAGTGTTAGACATAAATTAGGAAAAGAGTTTAGATATCCAAATGATGATATTTTAAGTGCGTTTAAAGATTTTAGAGACTATGACGCATTTATTGAGGACACTAAAAGGGCATTAAGTAATCGTAGTTATGGACCTAGTTTTGATAAGTTTAAAGAGGCATTAATAAGTGGTAGTGACTTTTCTATCATTACTGCTAGGTCTAACCCACCAAAGGCGATAAAAGAAGGTATAAAGGAGATAATTAAAGATATGAGTTGGGTAGAACAAAAAGAAATGGAAAGGAATCTTAATGGTTTATCAATAGACGAATTCTTAAATTTACAAGATTACCATCCAGTATCTTCAGAGGAATTTGCTCAAAGGTTTGGTTTAGAGAGTGTGGGTACAAATCCAGAAGAAGGAAAGAAAATTGCGTTTAAGAGTTTTGTTGATAGGATTGTTAGTCAAATAACTAAAATTAAAGATGACGAAGATTTCGAAGGTATTAGTGTTGGGTTCAGTGATGATGATGAGGGTAATGTAGAAGTTATAGAAGATTTAATTAGAGATGAATTAAAACGATTATATCCCGATATCACTTTTACTGTTTACGATACTTCAGACCCAAAAGATACAAAAAAGAAAAGAATAATTATAAAAAAATAGTTTTTTTTAAAAACTGAATATTTATATAGTAAATAAAGAATAACTATAATAAAAAATTAAAAAAAAGAAAAAATGGCAGATTTATTAATGAGAATGCCTGTTCCTTACGAACCGTTAAGAAAGAATAGGTTTATTTTAAGATTTCCCGATGAATTAGGGATACAAGAATGGTGGGTTTCTACAACATCTAGACCTAAATATACGAGTCAGGAAGTAGAAATTCCATTTTTAAATACATCTACTTATGTAATTGGTAGATTTAACTGGGATTCTATTTCAGTAACATTTAGAGATCCTATCGGACCTTCCGCAACACAGGCGTTGATGGAATGGGTACGTTTACACTCAGAATCAGTAACAGGTAGACAAGGTTATGCTGCGGGTTATAAGAAAGATGTAGAATTAGAAATGTTAGATCCAACAGGTGTCGTTGTACAAAAGTGGGTTCTTCAAGGAACACAATTGAATGACGCTGACTTTGGAAGTTTGGATTATAACTCTTCTGATTTGGCAGATATCACATGCACACTTCGTTTCGACAGAGCAATCAACGTATTCTAAGAGATTAGAATATTTAATTTCATAAAAAAATCCTTATCATTAGTTTGGTAGGGATTTTTTGCAATTTAGATATATTTATTAATATAATACATTATAAAAAAATAAGATGAAAAACATTAATACGTTAAACGAAGAGTTAAATAGAATGAAAACACTTATGAGTTTTGATATATCTAGTAATTCTTTAGATTATTTAATAGAACAAGAAGAAAAAATATATAAGTCAAAGGGTGACCCGTACGAGTATAAATTAGAAGATGGTGTGTGGTATACTAAAGGGTTAAAAATAAAAGACTGGAAAAGTTTAAAAGGTAATCAAAAAGCTATAGATACATTAAATAAAAGACATCCTGAGGCGATGTCTAAAAGTACTACAGATAGTAAAGATACGAAAACTAATACAGATACAAAAACTACTACAAGTACTACAGATAGTAAAGATACAAAAACTACTACAAGTACTACAGATAGTAAAGATACAAAAAATTTAACAGGGGGCGGTGGATCACCAACTTTTGACATTGAATCTGAAACTGTAAAAGTTATGAACCCTTTAAAGAAGAGTGTATTAAAAATATTAAGTGATTGGAAATCTTATAATAATAATTATAGTGAGTCTTATATTAGGGCCTTACCTAAAACTAAAGGTATAATAAAAGAAGAAATTGAGAAGGCGGAAAGTATTATTAGTGGTATGGACTCAAAAGACTTCTGTTCAGATGCAACATTATCTAAAATAGAAAGTAAAAGAAGGGAGTTAGAAGAAGTTGAA
>Ga0213869_10001007_pt1 | contig 21730 bp, 20 predicted proteins | sample PICome_10_FD_160083 | JGI IMG/M metagenome (GOLD analysis project Ga0213869, IMG submission 160083) | Coastal seawater microbial communities near Pivers Island, North Carolina, United States - PICO132 | ecosystem: Environmental > Aquatic > Marine > Coastal | place: USA: North Carolina...
AACGCGGCCACCAAAAGTTTATCGAGTGGTAAGGCCATCAAATCAGAGAAAATTTGTTCGAGACACTGCTCGTGAAAGCCCTGGTGCTCACGATAGCCACTCAGGTATCGCGCCACACTATCGTGGTCAATTTGCTGACCGGTATATTCGATAAGCAGGCTCCCCCAGTCTGGCTGCGAGGTAACCGGACACAACGACCGCAAACTATGGCTTATGAGCTGCTCAGACACGACATTCCCCTTCCTTGGTGAAATCGATAAGTGTTCTGGAGTGATTATCCCCACTTCGACCCCCAAAGGGCAAGCCGGTATATTCACCCCCGTTAGTTCGGTGGTGATCCCACCCACGTCCGTTACGGGCAGTAAACTCAAAACGACTGTCGCGCCCACACACTGTGACACATCCTCTGTGATCACTGCGATAGCGTGCGAAACACTGTCAAAATCATGGTGATTTAACGAATTGAGATACAGCTTTAAGGACTTTGATTCGACCGTTGCTGGTGAGTCTGCCGGGATGCCCAGCACGCCTACCCAACTACCCACAGCACCTCTGACACACCATGAGAGCTCGTAGCAATGCCATACGTCCCAGCCGTAACCCGCGTGCCCTTTCGGGGAGACGCGCTCGATTCGCTCCAAAATGGCGGGCGTATAAACGCTCGGCGCCGCGACAGTTTGTCCGAGTACACCGGCCATCTGGCTAGGTGCGCAAGCGCGTCCCAGATCGCAATAGATGTGCTGCGTAAAAATAGGCAACCAGCGTAAAAACGCCAATCATCGCAAAGGCAAACGTGACATCAACATCACTCACGCCGAGCACGCCATATCGAAAGGCGTTAACGACATAGACCAGCGGATTGGCTTGCGACACCGAGGCCCAAAAATCGGGCAGCAAGTCCAACGAATAGAAGACGCCCCCTAGATAGGTCAGTGGCGTCAATACAAAGGTCGGCACAATGGAGATATCGTCGAAGGTATTAGCAAAAACGGCATTGATCAGCCCACACAGTGAGAACAAGACCGACGTCAGTGCCACAACAGACACCACCACACCATAGTGCTGGATATCCAGATCGACAAACAGCGACGACACCACGGTCACAATCAAGGCCACCAGCATGCCACGGCTAACGCCGCCGGATATAAAGCCCAGTAAAATGATGTGGTTCGGTGTGGGAGAAACCAGCAGCTCCTCTATGCTGTTGTTAAACTTTGAACCGAAAAAGGACGACACCACATTGGCGTAGGAGTTGGTGACAATCGACATCATGATCAGCCCAGGCACCACAAACTCCATGTAGCTGACGCCTCCCATCTGACCAATACGATCACCAATCAAGCTGCCAAAGATCAAAAAGTACAGTGACATAGTGATGGCTGAAGGCAATAAAGTCTGCGTCCAGATCCGGGTGTAACGCTTGATTTCCTTGCGCATCAGCGTGACCAGGGCAACCCACTGCTCGTAGCCACTCATGCGGATTGCTCCAATAGCGAGACGAACATTTGCTCTAATCGATTCTCTCGGTTTCGCATACTCGTAATGCTAATGCCTTGACCATGCAGCTGCGCCATCAGCTCTGCTAAATTCTGTCCTTGATCGACATGCGCCTCCAAGCAGTGATCGTCACGGCGCGCCACATCAAAGCCCTTGACCTCGACATGCTGAGGTAACAGCTCCTGCGCATCCAACAGGAACGTCTCGCGGCGCAATTCCCTCAGCAGCGTCTTGATCGAACTGTTAGTGACGATCTTGCCGTGATTGATGATGGCAATGTTCCGACACAGCGTTTCCGCCTCTTCAAGGTAATGCGTCGTTAAGATGATGGTCGTCCCTGCCTCGTTGATCTCACGAAGAAACTCATACATTAAGCGTCGCATCTCGATGTCTACGCCCGCAGTTGGCTCATCCAGAATCAGTACTTTCGGCTCGTGAATCAGGGCCCGCACAATCATCAAACGGCGTTTCATACCGCCTGAAAGCATCCTTGCTCGGGTGTGTCGTTTCTCAGAGATACCCAGCTTTGCTAAGTAACGATCAATGCGCTCCATGGCCACTTTTAACGGGATGCCGTAGTAGCCCGCTTGATGGATTAGAATATCCTCAACCGTCTCGAAGACATTAAAATTGAACTCCTGCGGCACCACACCCAAGAATCGCTTCGCAACCGGAAAATTCTCGTCGATATCGACACCGTTGACCCGAACCGTGCCGCCCGTCTTGTTGACTAAGGAACAAATAATACCAATTGTGGTCGACTTGCCAGCACCGTTTGGCCCCAGCAAGGCAAAGAAGTCACCCTCGGCAACGCGCAAATCAATCCCTTTGAGCGCCTGCAACCCATTAGCATAGGTTTTTTCAAGCCCCTCAATCTCCAGCGCATACGCCATGGAATGCTCCATTTATAAAGGCGCGTAGTGTAACCAATCCTAGCTCTGGCAAGAAGCCAATGAAATTCGCCCTTGACGTGTACCCAGTGGGTTACTACCATGCGCGCCATCTGTTTTAGGTATTACTGTCCCCATCGTCTAGTGGCCTAGGACACCGCCCTTTCACGGCGGGAACGGGGGTTCGAACCCCCCTGGGGACGCCATTTTTTTTGCGGGAATAGCTCAGTTGGTAGAGCGCAACCTTGCCAAGGTTGAGGTCGCGAGTTCGAACCTCGTTTCCCGCTCCATTTTTTCTTTGTCTCGAAGACCGTATGTCACCCCTGCGGGACAACCCGCTTAACTTGGGCGTCGCATTAGCGGATTTGGGTTTTCAGCGCGCCACAGGCACACAGGGACTCCGGTAGCCTACTTAGATGATTCACTTCGCCGGGTTTACTCTTCAGCCGGTGTGAGCGAGATCGAAAGACTATTAATGCAGTAACGCTGCCCCGTGTCTGTGGGACCATCCGGAAAAACATGCCCTAAATGGCCGCCACACTTTTGACACAACACTTCGGTTCTCGTCATGCCATGACTGACATCCTGTGCTTCTGTCACGGCCGCGTCTGACGCCGGTCGATCAAAGCTAGGCCATCCGCAATGCGCATCAAATTTAGCGTCAGATTGAAACAGCACTTCACCGCAACCCCGACAACGATAAGTACCCTCATCAAATACGTTCCAATACTCCCCCGTAAAGGCGCGCTCCGTTCCCTTCTCTCTGAGTACGTAGTACTCCTCAGCCGAGAGTGTCTCACGCCAATCGACGTCGTTTTTATTCTGAGTCATCGTGAATCCCTCTCAATGGGTCAACTAACCGCAACACCCAGCTGCGTCAAAGCCGTCACTATAGCAGTCGAGCCGGCTGAAACTTGCAGCTGCGCACCCGTCCACTCCGACGGTTGCTCGTAACTCTGTCGCAGCCGATCAAACAGCTCGGGGGTGATATGTGGCATCGCCCCCTGCCGCAATCGTGCATCCTCTCTCGCGAGTACGCTCGCGTGACACAGGAATCGGGCGATCACGTCTTCTGGCGCTTCACCAGGCTCACAAATAAAGTTTGTTGGCGTTGCAGGGAGCGCTTCTTGCGTCATCTCAGCCGGCTCTGTTATTACGGGCCGCACCAGCCCGACCTGATCACCCCATTGAGCCACCGCGTGCGCCAACAGCTCGCTACCGCGGCGCTTGGCCTCTTTGGAGTGCCCCGCAATATGGGGCGATACCCAGTCACACTGCGCCAGCAGTGACCCGTCAAGAGAGGGCTCTGTAGGCCAAGTGTCCAATACCGTCGTCCAAGCACTCGCTAGCAGGCATTCCAGCGCCTGGGGGGTCACCAGCCCGCCCCGCCCCGCATTGATGAACAGCCCCGGCTGAGACCGTGTCGCAGAGGCCGCGAGCATGCCTTCCGCTTGAGCGACACCCACCAGACCTTGCGAAGCAAAGGAGGGTTGATCATGCAAACTGGCATGCAGCGAGACCACTGTCTGGCTCAGCACTGCCTCTAAATCGCCCTTGACCACACCAGAGGGCCAATGCGTCAAAAGGGGGTCGTAACCGATTACCTGACATCCCAAACTAAGCAGCCGTTTGGCCAGTTGTCCGCCGACCGCACCGAGTCCAACAATCCCCACTGGGGTGCCGGTTAAGATGGACTGTAGATAGCCCGACATCGCGATCGCCGACAGCACGTATTCAACCACAGCGGTCGCATTGGATCCGGGTGCAGAGGCCCACTGGACGCCCAAACGCGCTAACGCCGTAACGTCGAGGTGATCAATCCCCGCCGTCGCAGTGCCCACGAACCGAACGGCGCTGCCCGTCAGCAAGGCTTCATCAACCTGCGTGACCGAACGCACCAACAGTCCATCGGCTCTCTCGATGGTGGCAGGGGTGATATCGCGTCCCGATACCATCCGTGCATTGCCCGTCACCTGCTTTAACGAGGCCGTAATCGGTATGGCCTCATCAATGACCCATGACAAATCAGGTAGGTTACCCCTAGCACGAGTCATGACCTACCCGCTGACGCCGGGGCCATCGCTGCGCGCCAACGCGGCCATAAAGCGTGACGCCCTGCGGGGCAAGCCCCCGCCCAGCAGACGAGCGCGCCAGACTCCGATCCGCTTCTCGAATGCCCGTAGCGCCGAATCAGATGAGGCGTGCACTAAGTTATCAACGCTGGGAGCAAACGCCACGTTCAGTGCCTCACAGAACAGGGATTCGATAGCTTGAGGCTTGGCTTCAACCAAAAAGAAAGCGGCCTGTCGCTCGGCTGACCTCCCATCGGGCGTGTACCAATATCCATAATCAGGTAACCCTCGGCGGCGACGTCCTGCCACGCACCAGTGCGCCACCTCATGCAGGGCACTGCGCACATAATCAGCGCGAAACAAGACTTGGTTAGGCTGCCCCGGCAAATAAAAAGGCTCGGATGCGCCTCCCACCAACACCGTTCCCTCCGTCTCCTGAAACAGCCGGTTAAACGTCGCGACGACTTCCTTTGCCGTCACAAGCGGCTGTGTTTGCCTCAACGCCTGCCCTTACGAATATGATAAAAGAAGTGCTCATCTTGCTGTTCGCTCACTAGCAAGTCGTGTCCCAAGAACTCACAGAAATTGACAATGTCGCGCTGCGTCGACGGATCGGTTGCACGCAACGTTAATGCCGCGCCCGGATTCAGCCGCCTCATTGCGGCGTGCAGCAGCATCACCGGCTCGGGACAGAACAATCCGATGGCATCGATATGCTCTGCCGGCTCGCTCTCAGCCACCTACCTACTCCGCCGGCTTAATGAATCTCAACGTCATGCGATCGCTCTCACCGATGGCGAGATAACCTTCCCGCCCCTCGTCGCCTGCCGCCAAGGTCGGTGGCAGCGTCCAAACACCCCGCGGATGATCCTTCGTGTCTTTGGGGTTCGCATTAATCTCACTCCGCGCATCGAGCTCAAGGCCCGACAGCTCAGCCAGTTCAATCACTTTCTCCTCGCTCACATAAGCCGTTTTCTTCATCTGCTCCAGCGTCAACTCTGCACTGCCCCGATGCTGAACGATACCGAGGATGCCCCCCGGCTTCAGTGACTCTGCAATCGTCGCGAACATCATTTCAGCCTGATCGGCTCGGAGCCACGAATGGACGTTACGAAATGCCAGAACTAAATCAACAGAACCAGCCGGCGTCGGAGATATAGCGGCGGGTGGTTGCAATGTGGCGACCTCGACCGCCTCGAATACCTCGCTATTTTCACCCAGCTTTTTTAAGAAACCACCCAACGATCGGCGCGCATAACTGCCGCCATTGGGACTCGAATGCGCTGCAATCAGCGCACCGTTCTCGGCCACTAATGGCGCCAAAACCTCGGTATACCAACCGCCACCCGGTGAAATTTCCATCACAGTCATCGCCGATGACAGGCCGAAAAAAGTCAGTGTCTCTTGAGGATGCCGATAGGCATCGCGCGCCTTGTTGTTCTCCGAGCGGTGCTCACCCGAGAGCGCCGCCTGCCAATTGAGCTCAGCGTGCGCACCACTGGCACACAACACCCATGCCACTGCCATCATCCATCGCAACATCATCATTTGTCTCCCCATTCGTGTTATTTCTGCTTACGTATCATAGTCGACTTAGCGCATACCAGAGTCAGAGTGCGCCGGGCTGTTTACCCGACATCTCTAGGGTCGGCGCTTGAGGCGGTTCAGGCACCATCCTATCAGCGCGCCGGACGATATGATCAACATCACCCCTAGGGTGACCCAGACTAACTGCACCCCTAGCCGAGCCGGTGGCACCCCTACGATGTCTACAGCGCCCCAAAAAAGCGCCACGCAGGCCGCCAACGCTAAAAAAAGCGTTCTGTTTCGCTTACGAACCGCCACTATTGGGGCACTGTGCCAGGAACCGGTGGCACGTTATGCACCACGTCAGCATTTTGACCTCGATGACGCAGCGCGTGATCGATGAGCACAAGCGCCACCATGGCCTCGGCAATAGGCGTTGCCCTTATCCCGACACAGGGGTCATGCCGACCCGTGGTAATCACTTCAGCAGCCTCACCTTCGTTGTCGACTGTCTGACCCGGGATGCGAATACTCGAGGTTGGTTTCAGCGCCAGGCTCACGCAGAGAGGCTGGCCTGAGGAAATACCACCCAGCGTACCGCCCGCATGGTTGCTAACAAACCCAGCAGAGCTCATCGCATCTCGATGCTCACTGCCTAACTGCGCCACCGAGGCAAACCCATCGCCGATTTCCACGCCTTTGACCGCATTAATGCTCATCACAGCATGGGCGATATCCGCGTCAAGCCGGTCAAACACTGGCTCCCCCCATCCCGCGGGAACGCCATCCGCGACCACATTGATTCGTGCACCCACCGAATCCCCCTGCTTTATCAGGTCCTGCATATAAGTCTCTAGCTGCGGCAGGAGCGACACGTCACCACAAAAGAAGGGGTTCTGTTCAACTTGCTCCCAATCATGCGCCACGGCCTTTAATGGCCCCAACTCGCTCAAATAGCCCCTAATGCGGACACCATAGCGCTCTGATAACCACTTCTTTGCTACCGCACCGGCCGCCACACGCATGGTGGTTTCGCGGGCAGAGGACCGACCGCCACCGCGATAATCGCGCACACCAAATTTCCTATCGTAAGTATAATCCGCGTGAGCAGGCCGATATAGATCTTTGATTTTGCTGTAATCTTTTGATTTTTGGTCTTGATTATGCACCAGCAATCCAATCGGCGTGCCGGTCGTCTTCCCCTCAAACACCCCTGAGAGAATCTGCACCTCATCGTCTTCTTTCCGCTGCGTGGTGTAGCGAGACTGTCCCGGTTTGCGGCGATTCAGATCCAGCTGCAAATCCGACGCCTCCAAGCTCAGCCCCGGCGGACAGCCATCAATAATGCAACCCAGCGCCGGACCATGGCTCTCGCCAAAAGTGGTCACTGTGAAAAGCTTGCCAAACGTATTTCCAGACATGATTTCCTCCTGCAGGCATTATAAAAGGCCAGCGGCACTCCAGTCCCGTAATTCCTGCGCACTGATGACGGCGACCCCCGACCCTCCCTGAGGGAGATCAACCCAGGTGAAAGGGACACGCGGCAAACTGCACTCCAGCGTATCTGCCGTCTCGCCGACCTCTAATACTAATAAACCCTCGCTGGTGAGTAGCAACCCCGCCGTTCTCAATACCCGCAGCGCCAAGCCTGTGCCTTCTACCTCAGCCTCCAGCGCGACCCGTGGTTCGTGTTCGTACTCCGCTGGCAAGTCGCGCATTTCAGCCGTAGACACATACGGCGGATTTGACAGGATCAGGTCGACACTCCCAGCCGCTAGCGCCGACAATAAGTCTGCCTGAAGACAGAAGACACGGGATCCCAGGTCATTAAAGCGAACATTTTCCGCGGCAAGCGACAATGCCTGACGATCCAGATCCGACAGCGTTACCCTAGCTTCAGGAAAGCAGGTGGCCGCCACAATACCAAGGCTGCCGCCGCCACAACACACATCGATAATGTGGCGCGGCGGGCCATCTGCTGTCCACCAGGGAAAAAGCCTCTCGGTCAGCAGCTGCGCGATTGGGGACCGGGGCACCAGAGCGCGTCGGTCGGATAAGAATCGCACCCCCGCAAGGTAGGCCTCGCCCACAATATAAGCCACGGGTTGCCGTTGGTCACAGCGGGCAATCAGCATCTGACCCAATCGCTTTTCTGCCTCAACGGGGAACGGTTCCGCGAGCAAGGCACTGGACTGCTCCACCGGTAGTTTTGCGGCTGCCAGCAGTAAGGCGACCGCCTCATCATGCGCCGATTCGTAGCCGTGCCCGAAGCACAGACCTGCCGCATTGAGGGCGGCCTCAACCTGTCCTAGTTTTGTCCGGAAAGTAGCCATAGCGTGTCTAATAAGTTGGACGCCTTATGATATCATTTATGGTGGACATCGCGGTGCAGGTCTCGCTCGCCTCTTGGGTCAGCGCAACCGGTCGCAAACCAACACCGCGGGGCCGTCATAACGATCTCAACGGGATGTAAAAACAGTTGGTCTGACTTCGTGCAAAAGAAAATGGCACAAGAGAGCCCAGAATTGAAATCTAAAATGCCTGCCGCGAAGTAAAATAAGTATTCAGCTTCTCATCAGAATGGTGGAACACAATATGGCGATCAATCAATTGAAGACAGCGGTTACAACAGCACTACCGGGCGCATTGACACCGGAGGCTATTGCCGTGCGGGGCGCCTTGCTGAAGCGTGGGTTAGAGACACCCATGACGGCGAACGGGCTATCCCGCGATGAGCGCTATGACGTGATCAAAGCGTCGTTCACCCAAATCTTGAACACCCTCGGGCTTGACCTGCAAGACGACAGTCTAGAGCAGACACCACATCGCATCGCGAAGATGTACGTAGATGAAATTTTCAGCGGACTAGACTATACCCATTTTCCTAAAATCACCGTGATTCAGAATAAGATGAAGGTCGAGGAGATGGTCTGCGTCGACGACATCGACCTCACCAGCACGTGCGAGCATCACTTTGTCACGATAGACGGCTCAGCAAAAGTGGCCTATATCCCAAAAGACACCGTCATCGGTCTCAGCAAGATCAACCGCCTCGTCAGGTTTTTTTCGCAGCGGCCACAAGTGCAAGAACGGCTGACACAGCAAGTGCTTGTCGCCATGCAAACACTGCTCGGCACTGACGATGTAGCGGTCACCATCAACGCGGTGCACTACTGCGTTAAGTCCAGAGGCGTGCAGGACGGTAACAGTCATACACGAACCACTTCTTTGGGCGGCGTGTTTAAGTCAGACCCATCATCCCGAGCTGAGTTCCTGAATCAGTGAGTTAGTACTGAGCGCGTCATGAACCATCATGGCGCGCACGCGTGCTTGTCAGAGGGCGCCAAACGGGTGCGTTAGAGTGGAGCAGGGCCAATGCGAGAACGGCCTCAGCAGTGACCCTCTCATGCATTATCTTCAGCAATGGCATTATCTTCAGAATTGGCACAGTCGTTAGCGCCCTCAAGAAACGAGCTGACGTGGGTGGCAATGATCTCGACCCCCTCTTCCATGTGCGTATGGTGTTTGCCGGGGACGCGTTGTACACGGCTCTCTGGTAACCGCAATGGTAACCGGGAAATCGCCTGCAGAGACGACTCCAGTCCCGCTCTCGCCCGCAGACCCTCCTCTGCCACTAACACCAAAGTCTTTACCGACAAATTTTCGTAAAAAGCCGCGATCATGCCAGCGCTCAGCTTGACCGCAGAAGCATGATTCAGGCGCGGGTCATGGGTGAGTTCGAAGCCATTGTCATTCGGTCGGAGTGCCCTCGGTGCCAGCAGCCTCGCACTGTTCTCCGAAAAACCCAGCTTCACCCTTGCGCTAATAAAATCCGCTACGTCACTGAACTGACGTCGCCTGCGCGTTTTCCCCGCCTCACGATCCCTTTGAGCTTGAACAAATTGCTGTGGCGCTGTTGACTCGTCAGCGGGCATAGGGAGCATGCCATCAAGCAGCACCAAATGAGAACAGCGCTCCCCCAACGCGGCCGCCAAAAGAACGGCAATTGCGGCACCACGGCTGTGCCCCATCACTATCACAGAGGCTTCATCGAGCTGATCCACGATCCCCAATAGCTGGGGCACATCATCCCAGATGTGATAGGTCGCATCTGCGGAGCGATGATCACTGTGGCCCTGCCCCGACAAATCCAAAGCCACTAACCTGAATTGAGCAAGATGCGGCGCGAGCACCGAGAACGACAGGGCATTATCTAACCAGCCATGAAGCGCAACAATGAGCGGCCCCTGAGGATTACCCCATTCGATCCCCCGATAGGTCAGTCCATCGACCACAAAGGCACACTCTCGACCCGACTCGCTCATAGCCCCCCCTCTCGGGGTGACGATCGATGACGAAGCACCGTCGCACCGCCCCTTTCTAAACTCACGACCTCAAGCGTTGCATAACCGCTCGGTGCCAAGGGTGGCAAAGCTTCATCGTCACTCCACACCGAGATGGCCTGAGAAACAAAAGGCTCATGCGAGACCCAGAGGAGATGAGTTCCATCACTGACCTGCCATCTCTGATGAACAGGATCGGCCCCCGGAGCCAGCACCTCATCTGCAACGCAAGACGCTGGGCGCAATATGCCTTGAAGTATGGCAGCCGTCTGCGACGTTCTCGTAAGCGGACTGTGTCGCAAGTGTTCCACCTCAGGCCGCCCCGATTGCACAAGCCACCGCGCAAAAGCTTCTGCTGCAGCGGCCACTTCAGAGCGACCGCGCTTGGTCAGTTCACGCTCGGCATCCCGAGTCGCCGGACCCGCCTCTCCGTGTCGCCAAATCGTCAGCAACACCTCACGCGTCGCTCATCTCCACTAGGAGCTTATTCAGTCGAGCAACATAGCTCGCCGGATCCTCGAGTGCCGATCCCTCAGCTAAAAATGCCTGATCCAGCAAAATTTGCGCCAGATCGGCAAAACGATCCTCGTCCGCCTCCTGATCCAATCGCTGCAGCAGTGGATGCTCTATATTAATCTCCATGGTCGGCTTGCTCTCAGGCATTGCCTGTCCCGCAGCCTCCATCATACGACGCATTTGCGCACCCATCTCGTGCTCTGCCACGGTCAAACAGGCCGGAGAGGCCGTCAAGCGAACCGTGGGGCGCACTGCCGCGACCCGCTCTGTCAGCACGGCTTGCATCCGCTCGATCAGTGACTCGCTCGCTTTCTCCGCTGCCTCCAGTGCCTCCTTGGATTTTTCGTCCTCAGCGGAACTGTCCCACTCTCCCTTGGCACAATCCTTGAATGGCTTACCGTCATATTCACCAAGATGAGTCATCAACCACTCATCAACCCGATCCGACAGCAGCAACACCTCAACCCCCTGCTGCCTCAACGACTCAATATGAGGACTGTTCTTCGCCGTAACGTGATTTTCGGCGACAACGTAATAAATAGACTGCTGATCGTCTGACATCGACTCGACGTACTGCTTCAACGACACCCGCTGAAGTGCTTCGTCATTGCGCGTCGTCGCAAAGCGGAGCAGCTCTGCCACCTTCTCACGATTGCCGAAGTCCTCTGCCGGCCCCTCTTTCAATACGACACCGAAGGTATCCCAAAATCGGTCAAAGTCCTCGGGCGATTTAGCGGCCATCTTGCTGATCATATCGAGCACACGTTTGGTGAGCGCACCACGGATCGAGTCAACCTGCTGGTTTTGTTGCAACAGCTCTCTGGAGACGTTGAGAGGAAGATCGTTTGAGTCGAGCACGCCCTTAACAAAGCGCAAATACATCGGCAAAAACTGTTCCGCTTCGTCCATGATGAACGTGCGCTGGACGTAGAGTTTGAGTCCTCTAGCCCCCTCCCTCTGCCACAAATCAAACGGGGCGCGCTGAGGGACGTATAGCAATGAGGTATATTCAAGCTTGCCCTCAACCGCATTGTGGCTCCAGGTTAACGCCTCCTCGAAGTCGTGAGAGATGTGCTTATAAAACGCCTGATATTCCTCATCGCTGACTTCGGAACGACTCCGCGTCCAGAGCGCCTTGGCCTCGTTAATCGCCTCCCAGGCGGGCTCAGCACTGGCCACGCCATCGCTACTGTCACTGTCATCCTCGGTCTCCGTGACTGCGGCGGGCATCATCACGGGTACTGAGATATGGTCCGAATACTTCTTAATCACCGAGCGCACTCGCCAGCCATCGGCAAACTCGTCTGCATCAGACTTTAAGTGCAAAACCACCGTGGTCCCTGCAGCCTCGCGCTCAGTCTCAGAAATAGTGAACTCATCTTCACCCGCAGACTCCCAACGGGTCGCCGTGTCGCTCCCTGCCTTGCGGGTCACCACCTCCACTCGATCGGCAACAATGAAGGACGAGTAAAAACCCACGCCAAATTGACCAATCAACTGGCTATCCTGTTTTTGATCCCCGCTGAGCTGCTCCATGAAGGCGGCAGTGCCCGATTTAGCGATCGTTCCTAAGTTATCGATCACTTCCTCTCGGGTCATCCCTATACCATTGTCGTCAATGGTAATGGTTTTTGCCTCAGCGTCAGTAGCGACACGAATGCGATACTCCGCTGTCAAACCTGCCAACTCTGGGTCACTGATCACCGCAAATCGGTGCTTATCAATGGCATCTGATGAATTAGAGATGAGCTCCCTCAAAAATATTTCGCGATTGGAATACAAAGAATGAATCATGAGTTGAAGCAATCGCTTCGCCTCGGTTTGAAATCCCATTGTTTGGGTTGCTTCTGCGGTCATAGCTCGCCTCGTCTCACCAGGTTAAGTCGAATAGATGGGGGCCTTAATAGTAATTTCAAGCGCGAAACACTGCCTTTCATCCATAAAAAAGCCCGCCGAAGCGGGCTCTAACAGGATCGGCAGGCTTACCAGCCTGTAATCTCGGTCAATGCGGCGCCGATATCCGCCAAAGAGCGGACCGTTTTAACACCCGCACCCTCGAGGGCCGCGAATTTTTCGTCCGCCGTGCCTTTTCCACCAGAGATGATCGCGCCGGCATGGCCCATTCGCTTGCCTTTTGGAGCAGTCACCCCGGCGATATAAGACACGACTGGCTTGGTCACGTTATGACGGATAAATTCAGCCGCTTCTTCCTCAGCGGTTCCGCCAATCTCACCGATCATGACAATGGCTTCGGTACTGTCATCTTTTTCAAAGAGATCGAGGATGTCGATAAAATGGGACCCGGGAATGGGATCACCACCAATACCAACGCAAGTTGATTGCCCATAACCCACATCAGTTGTCTGCTTAACCGCTTCGTAAGTCAGCGTGCCGGAACGGGACACGATGCCGACACGACCCGGCAAATGAATCTCTGCCGGCATGATGCCAATCTTGCATTGCCCAGGCGTGATCACGCCAGGGCAGTTAGGACCAATCAAGCGCACCCCCAACTCGTCGCACTTAACCTTGGCGTCTAACATGTCGAGTGTCGGCACGCCCTCTGTGATGCAGACAATCAACTGGATGCCCGCTAAAGCGGCCTCGAGAATGGAATCCTTACAAAATGGAGCGGGAACATAAATCACCGAGGCCTCTGCGCCCGTCGCGCTCACCGCTTCAAAAACCGTATTAAAGACCGGCAAACCCAAATGCGTTTGCCCGCCTTTTCCGGGTGTCACACCACCGACCATTTTCGTGCCGTAAGCAATCGCTTGCTCCGAGTGAAAAGTGCCTTGTGACCCAGTAAAACCCTGACAGATAACACGCGTCTCTGAATTAATCAAAATGCTCATTGGACACCTCCAGCCGCTGCAACCACCTTTTGGGCCGCATCAGTCAGGCTTTCTGCCGCTTCAATATTCAGGCCGCTATTAGCAAGTACTTCGCGACCAAGCGTCGCGTTATTACCCTCTAACCTCACCACAACCGGCACCTCAACTCCCACTTCCTCAACTGCGCCAATCACGCCCTCAGCAATCAAGTCGCAGCGAACAATCCCGCCAAAAATATTGATCAATACGGCTTTAACATTCTCATCTGACAGGATAATTTTGAACGCCTCAGTGACACGCTCTTTGGTCGCACCACCCCCAACGTCTAAAAAGTTAGCTGGCGAGCCGCCATGCAATTTCACAATATCCATTGTTCCCATTGCCAAGCCAGCGCCATTGACCATACAACCGATGCTGCCGTCGAGCGCTACGTAGTTCAGTTCCCAATGTGCCGCATGCGCCTCACGCTCATCTTCTTGAGACGGGTCGTGCATCTCCTGCAGTGCGGGTTGTCGATACAGTGCATTGGAATCCACGACGACCTTGGCATCCAGACAGTGCAGGTTACCCTCGTCGGTAATCACCAGAGGGTTCACCTCAATCAACGCCAAATCCTTCTCTTGAAACAATTTAGCCAGACCCAGAAAGATGGTGACAAACTGCTTAATCTGAACCCCTGACAAACCGAGCCGGAAAGCCAGATCACGCCCTTGAAAAGGCTGCGCCCCCACTAACGGATCAACTTCTGCCTTGAGAATTTTATCCGGTGTCTCTTCTGCGACTTTTTCAATTTCAACACCGCCCTCAGTAGAAGCCATGAACACGATGCGGCGGCTAGCGCGATCAACCACGGCGCCCAGGTACAACTCTTCTGCAATATCAGTGCACGACTCGACCAAAATCCGCGACACAGGCTGACCCGCCGCGTCGGTCTGATAGGTCACCAGACGCTCGCCCAACCACTGTTTAGCGAAATCACCAGCGGCTTGAGGTGAATCAATTAATTTGACCCCCCCCGCCTTACCGCGCCCACCCGCGTGCACCTGAGCTTTGACCACCCATTGATCACCACCGATCTTAGTGGCCGCCTCTATGGCCGCCTCTGCCGACTCGACAGCGTGCCCAATGGAAACAGGCAGTCCATATTCGGCAAATAACGCCTTGCCCTGATACTCATGCAGATTCATAAAAACCTCTCAGCTAATACCTGGTACACCCCACACTCCCCCAGCACCAGGCGGTCAAGAGAGCCCATCAATCGTTGCTATCGCTGAGGACGGTTCACCATGTGAATCGCCCTGCCATCCGCCGCAAGCGCTGCTTCATGGACCGCCTCCGACATCGTCGGATGCCCAAATACCATGAGTTGTAAATCCTCAGTGCTCGCCGCCATTTCCATCGCAATTACAATTTGCTGCACTAGGTCAGCCGCAGACGGACCTACCACATGAGCCCCTAGAATCTGGTCAGAATTGACATCAGACAGTATCTTTACCAAGCCGTCGGTTTCCCCAGACGCTTGCGCCCGTCCAATCGCCGCAAAAGGAAAGGTGCCTGCTTTGTAGTCAACACCTTCGGCCTTCAACTCTTGTTCGTTTTTACCGACCGCAGCAACCTCGGGGTGGGTATAGATAATAGAGGGCACCACCTCATAGTTAAGTTGCGCTGCCTTGCCATGGATGCGCTCAGCGACCATAACGCCTTCTTCAGAGCCCTTGTGCGCCAGCATCGGCCCCCGAACGATATCGCCAACTGCCCACACACCCGGCGCCTCAGTCGCGCAGTGTTCGTTTACAAAAACAAATCCTCGCTCGTCCATACTGACGCCCGAATCACCCGAGAACAGCTTGTCGGTGCGAGGCCTTCGGCCCACTGCAACAATTAAACGATCAAATGTTTCTGAATGCTCGACGTCTCCTAGGGAGTAACCCACCGTGACCTGCTCTGGTGTCACCTCCACTCCCGTCACTCTGGCGCCGAGTCGAATATCGAGACCCTGCTTAGCAAATATTTTCGCGGACTCAGTGGCAATCTGCTCGTCCATAGCGGGCAAGAACTGTTCCATGGCCTCAAGAATCACCACCTCAGACCCCAATCGAGCCCAAACGCTGCCGAGCTCAAGGCCAATGACACCCGCACCAATCACGCCCAAACGTGCCGGAACCGAATCGAGACACAACGCTCCAGTAGAATCCACCACCCGGTCGCCATCGATCGGGGCAGGCGGAATTTCTACCGGCTCAGAGCCTGATGCGAGCACGACGTTATCGGCGGTGTAAAGCACGGCTTGCCCCTCAGCATCAGTCAACTCCACCTGACGTCCGGCCAGTAGCTGACCTGCACCACTGAGCACAGTGATCTTATTGTGCTTGAGCAAGCCCGCGACACCTCCGGTCAGTTGAGAGACGATTTTTTCTTTACGCACCATCATCTCAGGGATATTCAACGTCACGTCGTTTACCCCAATGCCATGCTCTGCAAGATGCCCCTTGGCATCAGCATAACGTTGCGAGCTATCCAGTAACGCCTTAGACGGGATGCATCCCACATTGAGACAGGTGCCACCCAACACAGGCTTATCGCTGGCATCAGTCTCCTTCTCAATCAGAGCGGTCGACAGCCCGAGTTGCGCGCAACGAATAGCGCAGACATACCCCGCAGGCCCCGAACCAATTACTATCACCTCAAAATGGTTAGACACACTTCCTCCTAGGACTAGAGCTGTAATAGGATCCGAGCGGGATCCTCTATTAGGCCTTTAATCGCCACTAAAAATTGCACCGCCGTTTTACCGTCGACCAAGCGATGGTCATAAGACAATGCAAGGTACATCATCGGCTGAATCACCACCTCACCGTCCATCGCAATGGGCCGGTCCTGAATGGTGTGCATACCCAGAATCCCCGTTTGCGGGGGATTGAGAATCGGGGTAGAGAGTAATGATCCGAATACGCCACCATTTGAGACGGTAAAGGTACCGCCCGTCATCTCTTCAATCGTCAGCTTCTTATCGCGGGCCTTGACACCCAAGTCATGAACCGCCGCTTCAATATCGGCAATACTCATAAAATCCGCGTCCCGCAATATCGGCACTACCAATCCCTCGTCGACCGATACCGCGACACCAATATCCTGGTAGCCGTGATACACCACATCATTGCCATCGATACTGGCATTCACCGCGGGGAAACGCTTGAGCGCCTCGCACGCCGCTCTCACAAAAAAGCCCATAAAGCCTAAGCGTGTGCCATTGTGGACCGTTTCAAACTGATCTTTGTATTGACGCCTCAGCTTCATCAACGGCGCCATATTCACCTCGTTAAACGTAGTGAGCATTGCCGTTTGCTGCGTCGCGACCAGCAAGCGTTCAGCAATACGCGCCCGCATACGAGTCATGGGGACGCGCTTCTCAATGCGCTCGCTAGTGGGTCCCGTCACCTCCAATCCAACCGCCTGAGTGACTGGAGTATCGCGCTCTTGTCCACCGGTTTTCGCTAAGCCCGCCATGTGAGCGAGCACGTCCTCCTTCAGGAGTCGACCCCCTTTCCCACTTGCCGTTATCGCTGCGGCGTCAAGGCCCTGTTCGTCCAGCAAGCTGCGCACGGCAGGCCCCATAGGAACGCTATCGGACGACACTGGCTCAGCATTTGCAGGAGCAGGCTCATCGTGATCCGATGCGGCCGTCGCTTTCGATGCCGCCGCTTTCGGTGCCGTCGCTTTCGGTACTTCAGTTGCCTCACCCTCTACCAAAGTGGCCAACAAGGTTTCACTCAGAATCGTTTCGCCCTCGCCCACCAAAATGGCTTCAATGACTCCCGGCGCCGGCGCAACCACCTCCATCACTACCTTATCGGTCTCTATTTCAACCAGCAGCTCGTCTCTCGCTACCGACTCACCCGCTGCCTTGTGCCAAGCTGACACCACACCATCAGCAACGGACTCTGGAAAAGTGGGCGCTTTGATTTCAATTGTCATGAGGTCATCCTCAACGTTATCTATTAAAACCCCCAGGGCATCGGCCCCAGAGCTTCGTCAATGAACTTTTCTTGTTCTCGCATATGTAATGCCGAGTAACCCGCCGCAGCCGAAGCTGAAGACTCTCTCCCGACGTAACGCAAAAATAAATCGACCTTATGGCGCTGCACGACCGTCCGCATCCGGCTCTGCATGGCATACCAAGCACCCTGATTTTTTGGCTCTTCTTGAACCCAATTAACATCTTCTACATTGGGATAACGATTGATGACCTCCATGAGATCAATCCGCGGGAACGGGTACATCTGCTCAATTCGGATGATCGCAATGTCATGAATATCTCGCTCTCGACGTGCGGCTCTTAAGTCATAAAAGACTTTGCCAGAGCAGAGGATGAGGCGCTTCACATCGGTTGGGTTCAGTGCGTCCGTTTCATCAATCACCGTCTTAAAGCCACCCTGTGCCAAATCTTCTAACGGTGAGACCGCTTCTTTGTGGCGCAAAAGACTTTTCGGTGTCATCACAATCAGCGGCGTTCTAAAGGGCCGAACAGCCTGTCGGCGCAGCATATGAAACACTTGTGCTGGTGTACTGGGAATACAGACTTGAATATTGTCATCGGCGCACAACTGCAAAAAACGTTCTAAACGGGCCGACGAGTGCTCAGGACCCTGGCCCTCATAGCCATGAGGCAACAGCATCGTTAGACCACATAACCGACTCCATTTGTTCTCGCCACTGGAGATAAACTGATCGATCACGACCTGCGCCCCGTTTGCAAAGTCGCCAAATTGCGCCTCCCAAATCACGAGGCCACCCGGTGCAGTGGTCGCATAGCCGTACTCAAAAGCGAGGACGGCCTCCTCCGAGAGCAGCGAATCATGGATATTGAAAGGCGCTTGGGTTTCAGAGACGTGAGCCAGCGGGATCCACGTCTCACTATTACGTTGGTTGTGTAAGACCGCGTGGCGATGACTGAACGTACCACGACCTACATCTTGCCCCGTCAAGCGCACAGGGTAGCCCTCCTGCAACAGCGAGGCGTATGCCATGGTCTCTGCGAAGCCCCAATTAATCGCTTGCGCGCCGGCACCCATCTTGAGTCGGTCATCCATCAGCTTTTTCACAACACGATGCACCGCAACCCCATCAGGCACTTCGTTACACGCCTCTGATAGTGCTTTGAGCTCCGGCAAGGGCACCGCAGTATCTCCGGCAACATCCCAGCGATGTCCGAGGTAAGGCGACCAATCAACAAATAATGCTTTATTCGGCTCAGACACCAGCGAGCTGACGAGCGGCTCATCGCGCTCCAGGGCTTCTCGGTATTGCTCCACCCAATCATTATCTTGCTGTTCACTCAACACGCCATCGGCGATCAGTCGGCTGGCATACAGCGATCGCGTACTGGGGTGCGACTTAATCTTTTCGTACATGCCTGGCTGCGTCACAGACGGCTCATCGGCCTCGTTATGGCCACGTCGTCGATAACACACCAGATCGATTACCACGTCTCGATTAAACTGATTACGAAAATCGACGGCCAGCTGCGTCACGAAAACCACCGCCTCTGGATCATCGCCGTTAACATGGAATATTGGTGCCTGAACCATTTTGGCAATATCAGTACAGTACTCCGTGGAGCGCATATCTTCCGGTGCGCTCGTGGTAAAACCGATCTGATTGTTGAGGATAATATGGAGAGTCCCGCCGGTACGATAAGCTCGAGTCTGAGACATTTGAAACGTCTCCATCACGACGCCTTGCCCCGCAAAGGCGGCATCGCCGTGCAACACGATCGGAACCACTGTTTTACCAACAGTATCGTCACGTCGGTCCTGACGTGCGCGCACCGAGCCCTCCACCACCGGAGAGACAATTTCAAGGTGCGAAGGGTTGAAGGCCAGCGCCAAATGCACTTCGCCACCGGGTGTCATCATGTTGGAGGAGAATCCCTGGTGGTATTTCACGTCACCGGATCCGATGTACGTCACCTTCCCTTCAAATTCGTCAAATAAGTTGACCGGATTCTTGCCAAGAATGTTGACCAACACATTGAGTCGGCCACGGTGTGCCATGCCAATGCAAATTTCTTTCGCCCCATAACCACCCACACGCTGGATGGCCTCAGACATCATCGGAATTAAGCTCTCACCGCCCTCCAAACCGAACCGTTTGGTACCGGGGTATTTTGACCCTAGAGAGCGCTCAAGCCCCTCCGCCCCATTGAGTTGGCGCAAAATTTGTAACCGCTGATCAGACGAATACTCGGGCGCACCACGAACCGATTCCATCCGGCTCATGATCCAGTGGCGCTCTTCCGTGTTGACGATATGCATGAACTCAGCGCCAACCGTGCCGCAATACGTCCTCTCCAAGGCCTCACGAATGTCTGCCAACGTTGCTTCTGCACGACCGAAATACGCCGTACCCACTTGGAAGGTGGTGTCGAGGTCGGCATCACTGAGCTCATGGAAGGTCAGATCAAGATCGGGAACAGGGGGGCGCACAACCAACGCCAACGGATCTAACGCTGCCTGCTGATGTCCACGTTGTCGATAAGCAGAGATGAGTTGCACCACGCGAACCTGCTTGCGTTCATATTCGGTGGCATGCATATCTTGCGAGACCGTTGCATCGGTGCGCACACGCATTTTCGATATCCGTGCAAAGCGCTCCCTCAACACAGAATGCGGAACGTCATGCATAGCATGCGTATCGGATGGCACCAGCGGCAACTGATCGAAGTAATCACGCCATTGGGGTGCAATCGCGTTGGGGTCCTGCAAATAGGCTTCGTAGAGCGCCTCGATGTACTCGGCATTGCCGCCGGCAATATGGGAGGTAGCCCATTGCTCCAGCATGCCTGAACCGTTTGTCATGTGTGCCACCATCGCCCCTGGGTGTTGTTTGACACTCGCAGACGGCGCTTCGCGTCCGGCGCCCTGTCTCGAGTCAGGAGTGTAAGAGACAATGAGGTGATTGAGGAGACGGTTTGCACCAGCTGTGCCCGTAAAACTACCGTTTAAGGCCCGCGTCTCCTATATTATAACCAATAGGAATGGCTATCATAACCTAGGGGGAGTCTATCCTTCCGCTAAATTTCTAGATTATGAATTAAATCTATAGATATCTCGCGCCAATAACCGCGTCGTTAGGTCGCTCGATTCAACAGCATTGTCCGAATATGGCCAATGGCTTTGGTGGGATTCAGTCCTTTGGGGCAGACATTCACACAGTTCTGAATGCCATGACAACGGAAGACACTAAATGGATCATCCAACTTAGCCAGCCGCCCTTCTGTTGCTGTGTCTCGGCTGTCCGCCAGAAAGCGGTAAGCTTGCAATAACCCTGCAGGGCCAATAAACCGGTCAGGGTTCCACCAAAATGAAGGGCAGCTGGTAGAGCAGCAGGCACAAAGAATGCACTCATAGAGCCCGTCTAATTGCGCTCGCTCTTCTGGTGACTGCAAACGCTCTATCGCAGGCGCGGGTGAGGCGTTCTGCAAATAGGGCTGCACCTTCTCGTACTGCGCATAAAAAAGGCTCATATCGACCACAAGGTCGCGGATGACCGGCAAACCCGGCAGCGGACGAATCACTAACTTGCCGCCCTTTACCGTCTCCGACAAAGGCGTGATGCAAGCAAGTCCGTTTTTACCGTTGATATTCAAGCCATCGGAACCACAGACACCTTCTCGACAGCTCCGTCGGTAGGTGACGCTACCATCATAATCGGCCTTGATGAGCTCGAGCACGTCGAGCACCATCAAATCTTTGCCGCCTGTATCGACCGAAAACTCCTCCATATGAGGCGCTTCATCGGATTCCGGGTTATAGCGGTATAAGCTGACTTGTAGCATGTCCTGTAGCTCCCTGAAGACTCAGTAAGTGCGCGCTTTTGGCTGGAAAGTGTCAACGGTTCGCGGCGTAAAATTCACGCTACGCTTGGAAACCTGCTTTGTATCGCTGTGATACAGCGAATGGCACAACCAATTCTCGTCATCCCGCTCGGTAAAGTCCTCGCGCGCGTGTGCACCGCGACTTTCGTCTCTCGCCTCGGCCACTATAGCGGTC
>Ga0213869_10001014_pt1 | contig 21624 bp, 35 predicted proteins | sample PICome_10_FD_160083 | JGI IMG/M metagenome (GOLD analysis project Ga0213869, IMG submission 160083) | Coastal seawater microbial communities near Pivers Island, North Carolina, United States - PICO132 | ecosystem: Environmental > Aquatic > Marine > Coastal | place: USA: North Carolina...
CTTTTTTATTTCTTCATCAGTTAATTTGTTCCATTTTGACATACATTTTCGGCAAGTTATCTTCTCTTTACCTGCATTACCATGCCCACTTGAAGACCATCTATCGCCCGTTCCACAAAGAGTATGTTCATTACCGTCATTGATACAATAAGCAGTATTCACTCTCCAAGATTTGAAAATAGCGGGCATCATTTCAAAGTCATATTCGTCTATATCCCACACCCTAAATTTGCGACCCCCTATATCGTTATATTCTTTGGCGGAAAATGATTCAGCATCATATTCCAAATTGTATTCGGGTTCATCTCCACTATCTTCATATTCTATTGCATTGATACTTTGCATTTTTTCGGCAATTGGTTCACATTCTTCGCAAGGAGTTCTTGAACCGTAAATATCTCCATATCCACATTCTATACAGCGAACTTTGAAATCCGAACCTTGAGGCATTACATAAATATCGCAATCGCCGCAAATATCGGGAACTATTTCTTCGCCAATCATACTCATATCTCCGTAAATATCTCCTTTACAAACAGGGCAATTATCCTCATCGGATTCCGCATCGTATGATTCAATACTCTTACCTTTATCATTATATTCATAAAGTGTAATGCCTCTTGTTTCATCAACGAACTTTATATGAGTAGGTAAAAAGGTAGGGTGTATTATTGTCATAAGGTCTATGTTATATTCACCCATCCATGAATTACTCCAATCGCTCATGTAACGGTTCATTTGCTTTTTGAAGTAATTATCACAGTATTCAATATGACTGTTTCTTTCTTCCTCCAAATCCGCCATTTTTTGCGCTTTTTCTTCTGCTTTTTCTTCCGCCATTTCTTGCTTGTATTCGGCTATTTCTTCATCAGTCCATCCCCAATCCGACATATCCTCTTCCTCAATCTCTTCCTCTTCCCTCTCCCCAAATACCCAATCATCAGCAATTTCTTCATAATACTCCTTGACTTTACTCATAGTGTATTTTTCAAGTATTTCCTGTAATTTAGGGTCAGTATATCTCTCCAAGAACTCTTTTCTTTCGTCAATAAATTCGGGTGTATTAAAATAGGATTCATCGGCATCTTCATAACTAATTCCTGTAAAATAACCATCAACATCAATCTTTAATGTATTTGGATAGGGAGGCATAGTAAATTCTTTTTCAAAATGAAATTGTTTTTTCCTTAAAAATGAAGAATAGCCACTAATCCTTTCGGAAGCGGTGGATTTTACCCAACCATCATCTTCAGCACCAAAGGTTTCAGCATTCAAAATAGGCACTTTAATTTTATCAGCAAGAATACCTACTACTATTGCCGATGAAGCCGCTAAACCACCCCAATAAAGGTAAGGATTAGAAACCTTGAAGTCTTTGAGTAATAGATTCGTTCCGCCAATCAAAACAATAGGAGTCGCAACACCTTGAGCAAATGGCTTCCAAAAATAAGATTCACCCATAGTAATTATTTTGTTGGCCTACTATCTAATAACTTTGATTTATCCAACCGTATTTCTTTTCCGTCGCTATTCTTTTTTCACTTTTCCAACCATGACACGGAACACCTCTTTTCTTAGATGTATGATGGCGTGGTTTGTAGCCCTTATTCTCACCGATATAGAAATAACGCTCACATTTGGGGCAATCCCATGTCTTTTCATTACAAGAAGTGCAAATAAAACCTTTACGGTCATTCCATTCAATATACCTTGAATTAGCCTCGTTTTTAAGGCATATCACGCATATTTTTTGTCTATAAACCATTGAGGACACCTTTCGGGTTTGTATTTCCATTGAGGACCTTTGCCTTTATTCATGTAGCCCTTTCCATTAATATAATAATTGCGATAACTCTTGACTACATCATCCCAATTGTCGCCACCAATTTTGTATTCGTCTTTCATGGCTTTAGGGGGAACAGTCAATTTGCCTCTCGGAATAACCCTGTCGCAAAGAATATCACATCGGATTAATACTGATTCGGATTTATGAGTCTTGCCTGTTCTAAATGTGTATTCATCACATAGAGCAAAACCAAGCGTCAATACCCAAGTAAAGTTCTCTTGATTCATAGAAACCCATTTAGTGCAAGGATGGTTCTTATGTGTGGCCTTATAGACCCAATCTCCTTCATAACCATTGACTCTTAATGCGGTTGATAACTGTTGAGCGCATTCTAAAATCATCTTGATACAATGCCTGTCCGAATGGTCTTTAGCCGCCAATATCGGATTCTTTCGGGTAATGAAATTATTCATGATTTGAACTGATGGCTACAAGTATTTAACCTTTTGGTTTCAAGACCCTATTCTTCAAACCAACGAAAGAAATACCCTGCTAACATGATGATAAAAACACCCATCAAAAAGACCAATGCGAATAAATCAGCACCGTTCAATCTTCCCACCTTGCCGCTTGATTGCGAATAACTTCTTCGGGAACACCATGAGAATTCCTTTCCGCATAAAGAGGAATGTCCTCTTCATTCCAATCAATCTTGACTATGACTACTTCAAAACCATGCTCTTTAGCCGATTCCTCATATCGCTCATATTCCCACTTCATTGTATTAGTGTTGTCTATGATACAAAGGGCTGAAACATTATGCTTCCCACACGCCTTCATAAAACGAGATGCAAAGTGATAATTAAGGTCATGATATTCTTTCAATTTTTCGGGGCGGAAATTGTATTCCCCATTCTCCATGAAAATATCGTCGGTTGAAAAGACTGCGGTTTTTTGAAAATTATTACTTGAAAGGATTTCATCAACCCTACTACTCTTTCCCGAACCCGAAAGTCCTCGCATAATAAAACACTTCTTTTCATTAGGATTTTCTATTCGCATCCAATTCCATTCATTCTTCATTTCGCTCTCTCCAAACATAGCCAATAAGTAATACTATATTAAGTCACGCTAAAGAACACTTGATTCCAACATAATTAGTCTTTTCAATAATCGTCGCCATTTTTGCTTTGACTTCAAAAAGACTCCCTTCATAATAATTGAATTTTCTCCAATTACCTTCACTATCCATACATTCAATTAGATATTTCATTTTATTCACCTTTATTTGCATCTTGAAACATTCGGCTCGGCACATAATGTTTTCTTGAATTGTTGTTTTCTAAATGAGCAAAACAAATGTCATTCTCTAACATTTTCCAACAAAAATATGAATTATTAAATGAAGCCGTGTTCCCATCAAATGAAACCTTCTTATCCACTATCAATAATTGTAAATTATTACCAATTCTTTGTTGCTCAAAAAAGAAATTGCCTACTTCTTGATAATTCAATATAGGCAAACCCATAATCATAGCAAAAGGCTTTCCTAATTCAAATAAACGCTTGAAAACATCTAACTTTTTAGTGAACGGTGGATTTGAAATAATGCAATCATATTCTTCGGGTTCATACTCAAAGAAATCCTTTCCTTCCCAAATATGAGAATAAATGACTTCAAGACCCGCTTCTTTTAACTGTAATACAAATTCACTATTTTCAGTATCAAACGGACACCACACTTTAGAACCTTTAGGAATATGAGGGATAATTGCATCCACTAAAATTGCAGGGGTATAGTATTCGTCTTTCTCGTTCCAAGAAGATTGTCTTAACCAAGTATGTTCCTCAACCAATTAACTCACCTTCTTCCAAATAAATATAGGCTCGGCAAAGACACCATCAATTTTACCTGCTTTAGAATTAGGTCTTTTAGCCATTCTCAATCCCATAGTGCCTTGATATTCCGAACCCTCTAATGTCGCCATATAGTCAAACATAGGGTCGCAAATCTTATTGATTCGGTGATTTGAATAAACATCGGAAATGTTGATAATCAAATGTCCTCCTTTCTCTAAAGCAAACCAAGCATTCTCAAGTGATTTGAATAAGAACTTCTCTAACCAATCCTCTAATTTCTTGAACTTCTTAAATGATTGATTATCTTCTTTAGTGTATTTCTCTATGTTAAAATAAGGTGGACTTGTAAATACGGTATCAAACGATTCTTTCTCAAGTCGGACTTCTTCAGCGCAACCTTGAATCATATTAAATGTTTTATCCTTGACTCCATAAGCCTCTATTTGAGCCTTATAGCCTTCAATAAGGGCTTCATTAGGGTCAATTCCTGTATAATGTTCCGTTCCTTCACATGAAGCAAAAGCAAGCAACCTGTCGCCCCATCCCGAAGAAAAATCAAGAACTCTCTTAGAATCAAACCGTTCAAAAATTGCTTTCGCTGATGCAGGGCTAAATTGAGCCGCTATGTATTTTCTTAATCCTATCGTTGAACGCAATTTAGACTCATTAATTTCTTTATGCTTTAGACTCCAAAGTGCATTAAATAATGTCAATCTAAACCGTTCATTGTTCCATACTCTATACGGACTCGGAGAATTCATTGAATCACATTTCCAACGGGTTTCTTGATGAAAATAATTACTTGCTCTCATCCCTGTCTTATTAATGTCTATGTATTGCTCTAATTTTTGAGCCTTAAATGGATAACGAGAAGAAAAAATACCCGCTTTAATCAAAGAAAGAGCATCTAATTTGCATAAATCATCAAATGCTTTAATCATATCCGCTTCACTAATTTGAATCATCGGCATACGGACATTATGTTCTTCTATTGCATCACTAAGCAATTGCTTGATTTCGTCTTTTTCTAAGTCTTGATTTAGAGATTCCCAAAGACTCGCACTAATCTCAAGCAAACCTTCTTCATTTATCAAATCCGAAGTGCCTACGCTTTGCGCCACCATGATATAAAATAGAACTACTTCTTATTTATACCTTAGCAACGAATTAAAGCAGTCAAGTATTCTTTCAATTCCTCAAGAGAATGAACCTGCTTAAAAAACCTTGAAGCACCGCCACTATCATTATACCCTTCATGAAATCCCTCTCTTGTTGTTTTTGATTCCAACAATGAACTGCCGCCATACATATTAAAATTATTATGATTTTGACTATGCCACCCTTTTCTATTTCCACTTTGTAAATCTAATTTTTGAATGGGGCAATCGGTTACGCAATCATAATTAATGATTATTTCATTTCCATTTTCATCACCATGACCTGCCTTTCCTGTTGCGACACCTCCCTCTCCAAATATACCCGAAAATTTTGAAGTCTTCTTCTTTCTTGCATCTGAAGGAGTTCCTTTTACGGTTTTAACTCCAATTTTTTGACAATTAGGGTGAATTAAAATTAAATTAGCAGGGAAACGACCCTCACTATTCATTTTTTCAATAGAGGCCAATTGAGATTCCCTCATTTTTGCATCATTTTCATCATTTGTCTTGTCTTTTGAACCTGCAATATGGCTTTTAGATAATCCCGAACCGTTGCGATTAGAAAATGTTGAAGGCTTCCAATTATCAAGTGTGCCTCCACCTTTAATTCGGGTTGCATCAATGTTGATGCCTCCGCAACCATTTTCTAAAACATTGTTTGCTACTGTTCCCTTAAATGGTTTCCTAAATAATGTAGCATGAAAGGATTCTGTTTCGGTAATTACTTTGATTGAATCACGGACAGACCATCCTTTATCTTCAAAAATACAGGTATTTTTAACAAAATCCGTAACTTTTCTCAAAACAATGATGTGCGCCCCATCCGTATATTCTTCAATAGAAGATGGAGATTCATTTTCTTCATAATATCCGTATTTCATTCGGATTGTTCCCTCCAATGTTCAATTCTCGCCTTAGCAAGAGGAATATATTCGGGAGTCAATTCACAACCTATAAATGTGCGATTATTCATCACTGTTGCGATACCTGTTGAACCACTTCCTGTAAATGGGTCAAAAACAATACTCTCTTCGTCTGTAAAGTCCTCAATTAGTGCTTTCATAATAGCAATAGGTTTTACGGTTGGATGAGTATTCTTATCTGTTAAACCTGCATTCTTTTCCTTTTTTCCCGCTTTAGGAATATAGTAAAATTGAGAATAATTAACTGTTCTTTTTGAATCCTTTTTACGGGCAATAATAATCGGTTCATAAGCAGGTTTTAATGCCGTTCCCCAACCTTCCCATTGTTTAGCAGGTTCGGTGGCCGTAGCAAAAACCTCTTCTTCTCTTGATTGCGATTTAGAACCTACTTGTTTTGCGAAATCATCACCACCGCTACGGCTATGCTTAATTTTACCTAAGTATTCTCCTTTTGCCTCCGCCATATTTTCAAAAGGTAAATTATACAATTTGCATAACTTATTGAAATCCTCATTTGTAGGAATGCTTCTTCCCTCTTCCCAATTGAATACGCATCCCGTTATTTTACCTGTTTTTGAAAGGAAATGAGAGCCTACTGCTTTTTGAGTCAAGCCTTGCTCAATTCTCCAATTCTTAAACCATTTTCCGAACCATGAAATACTTTGACCTCCTTTCTTATCAATGGCTTTTGAAATGTTATGTGATTTTGGAAAACCTGTCCCATAACACCAAGAAATAATATCAATAATTTCAAAACCTGCCCTTTCAATCGCATGAGCAATCCTATGTTGAGTCCTTGTCGCCGCAAAAACGGCTAAGAAACCATTTGGTTTCAAGACCCTGTGGACTGCCCTCCATGTTCTCGGATTATAGGCAACACCTGTGTTATCCCAACCTTTACTCATGAAACCGATTTCATACGGTGGGTCGGTAATGCAATTATCAATAGAAGATGCTTCCATCATACCCATACGGGCTACGCAATCACCTGCAAGGATTCTATAAGACATAACAATCCATTATGCTACTAAGTATTTATAGGTTATTGCCTTTTAATATCGGGCTTGAACGAAACGCTCGTCTTTAGAAACAAAGAAGGGCATTCCCCAATGCTTATGAGGTTCTTCTTCACCATTCAAATGTGCCTTTAGGTTTTCACCCATTACTTGCATTTTCTTTTCAAGAAATTCCACTTGCCTATCGGTGTGATAATAAGTAGTGTGTGAATGCAGTATTCCATCCCAAAAGGTGTATTCTTTGACTGCATAGTAATATCCATGAGAATTGGTGTAATCATAATAAGTCATTCCCGAATAACGATAATCTCCATTACGCTTTACAGGCCATAATTCAAAAGTATCTTCGCCCTCACCCGTCATATTCTTAGGGACTTTTCCATCAATAGTGATGAAAATTTCGGGCATATTATCTAATTCTTCATCACCGTCAAGTGAATACCATTGACCCTTAATTTTCCGTGAACTAACTCTTCGCCACTTTTGACCGTCTTTGATAACCATTATTCTTAGCCAATAGTCAATACTACTTAAACATTTAGATGAACTTTGATAATACATCAAGTCTATTCAACCAATTCTTTGAATCCATATCATCATATTTTAAGTGATAAACAGGATGCCCCCATTTCTTATTTGCTTGAGTAACATGGTCTATGCCTGTATTGTAATATGACTTTGGCTTAACTTGAATGCCGCCAACGATTTCTTTTGAACTCTTATTTTTGACTACAATATCAACGCAATACTTCTTATCCAATTCATCATTAGCAATTTCTAATTCAAAACGCCATAAATCCGTTGATAAATCCTTAATTGCTTGTTCCTCCATCCCTTGACCTTGTAAAGTATTCCTTCCAAATAACAATTTAACCCAAGTTATAACTGTATTAAAATCCCAATTTTCTTTGTCGCCTTTCTTCTTCAAAATCTCTTGCGCTTTAGGTTCATTTTGCGCTTCAAAAATAGATTGAGCAACCATTTCAAGCGTAGCCTTTGATTTCAAACCGCATTCGCAATCTTCATGGTAATGCCTATCCACTTCCGACCACATTTGCTCATTGAACTTAATTTCGGGGTGTTTGTCTTTCAATTTGTTTAGACTTATTGAATACCTCGCACCCGTAAGGCTATGCAAACGACCCTTTAATTCACTAATTGGATTCAAAGGTCCGCCTGTGGATTCTCCATACTTCTTGAAGTAAGGAATGTCAAGATTAAGACTCAATATACATCACCATTGGACTTAATTTTTTCATCCTCATACGGTGAAGCAACCCTGCGGTATAACTCCAATTTAGCACATTCAAGCATCCCAATCAATTCATTGATGTTATGATAATTAAGACCTTTAGATTTTAACAAATCCGAAAGTATTTTTGAGATGGTGTAGTTCAATAAACCTGCTAAGTTCTTATCATCGGCCAAATAGCCCAATTCTTCAACCAATACATCAATGTATGGGTCTAAGCCCTCTCTTGTTTCAGCAGGTATGTAGGGCATCAATGTATTTATTATGATACAACCTATCTAAACCTTCATGAAACGAAGTAGTAAATGTAAGCCATGAATCCAAAAGGAAACAAAAACAAAGTTACTAAGACTTTGAAAAGAAACATTTTCATTTGTTCAAGCATATTTTTTATTTCATTGTCCGTTTCATAATTCATCTATTTTCACCAACAGGTATTCCCATCCCTAAGTGATTTATTTTTAACTATCTATACATTCTAAACATTTATTCCAATTAGTGCCGAGATTAGCGCAAACGAGTATTGGAAACGATTTACAGACACGGCAACGAAGAAGTGCAACGCCACCAAATTGTTTTAATGCCGCTACATCAGTTATCATGTGCTTCACCTTTCAAACAAGCAAAACCCACCCACCAATCATCAACACGGTTAAGCAATTTGCGAGTATCATGATTAAGTTCAATCATACTGCCGCTATCCCATACTTCAATAAGTCCTTTCTTAATGAGAGCATTGATTTGTCGGGCTTTATGTGATTTATAACCTCTTGGGTCGCATTCAATGTAGCCGTAGCCCTTTTCTATCAAATCATAACTTCGTTGTTGTAGTAGTGTCAATCTCACTTTCGCCATTTTCTCATCCCCTTTAATTGTTTCATTCTTTGAAATCAGTCCACTTGTCCGAGAACCATCGGTAAGTAATAGAACTAAGGTAAAGGGTTGCATCAATATATTTTATACGGCAAGTAATCCATGTGAACGGGTTGTGAGATTTACGCTCGCAACAGCCGCAAGCGACACCCTTAACACCGTTCCATCCATATATCAATTCATCATAGTCAAACATTTCGGGTTTGAATAGTCCCATTTTCTTCATCTCCGTTAAACAGTCCGAATAGGTATTCATACTTAAATGCTTTTATCATTCCTTCAAGCGTTGTAAATGGCGAGAGCGTAAGAGATTTCGGAGGTGGCATACGCAAGGTCGTTTAGGCGAGCGAGGTAAGCATCATCGGAAAGGTCTGCCTTGTGGTTGTTGTAAGCGAAATTGTCGGGGATGGAAACATAGAGTTCTTTATCATCGTGAAAAATTCCTGTGTTGTCTATGTGGACTATGCGAGTAGTTCGGCTCATGACTTTACGATTAGATACCCCTATATGAAGATTACTCAAGGATTTTCTTTAACAAAAACAAATATAGGTTCAAATTTATATCCACTTCCCATTAACTTACTCAATCTCATTTTGTAGGTCTTAACTAATTTATATCCGTTTTCCGTAGCAAGACGGACTACATCTTCTTCTAATTCGGGATATGTCCTAACATTGGCTACATTTATTATGAAATAACCATCGGACTTTAGATATTTTCTTGTATTAACTATCAAAGGCAACAAAAATCCATCTCGCCATTCTTCTTTAGTATTGAACTTCATAAATGATTGGGTTTCTTCATAATCATATTCTTCTGTATTGAAATACGGTGGAGAAGAGAATGCTAAATCAAAGGATTCTTCTTCTAATTCTGTTTCTTCAAACGGTTTTTTAATCAATGTTATGCTTTTTGGTTGTTTATTCTGTAAATACTGATTCAGCCGTGTCAATCCGTCAAAGGTTTTCTTACAAGGGTCTGTTCCTGTATAACTTTTCACTTTGTCGGAAGCGAAAGCACCAAACAACCTGCCTCCATATCCGCATGAAAAATCTAAAACAGAACCTTCACCTGCATAAGTATCATAAATATACTTAGCAATTGTTGGTCTAAAATTAGATACTCTATGTGTTCCATGAGTCCATGATAACGCTTTTCTCATCCCTGCATGACTCATGTTATCGCCCATTGAAATTCTTTTATCAATAGCCTTTTTCAACAATACATCATCATTGAAACAATCTAATGGAGATTTGAAATTACGACACCTTACTTCAAAAATATGCGGCATAAAATTATTAACTAAATTCAATCCATTCATAACTTGTTTCAAATGGTCATCTTCAAGAATTAATCGGCTTGAGTCAAAATCAAATAAATTATTTACTACTCTTAACATTTGCTTTTCATCCATGTCAAAGTAGGGAAATCCATGACTTTTGTAAAAATCATAGACTTTTTGCCTATATTCTTCTAATTCTTGGGAACTGAAGGCTCTCCAAACCTTCTTATTGACAAATAATGGATTCTTCAATTACTCACCTCATGTGTTATCCGCAAAACACTTTACTCTTGTTTGCTTATTCATGACATTGTAAATAGATAAATAACCCTTCTTTGGTTTATAACCCAACATATTCATAAAATCTGTTTCACCTTGAAATGTGCTTGATACAATAAGTGGAATTCCTTTATACCATTCCACCGCATGAGCATGAGTATGACCTGTAACGAATAAATCGGGCGGGGTCGCAATAATCATTTGGTCTTCTTCTTCGGGACTCAATGCGTTTCTTTCACCCCACATCGGGGCAAGGTGTCTTTTTTCCAACATTAACTTCATGGCCTCTTGCGGTCTTTCATAAGTAACATCCTCCACTCTCGGAACTATGTCGTCAATACCTTTTCCATGATAAGAAAGAACATCAATTCCCGATAAATTAATTCTCGCAGGGTTGCCTACATGAATTGTTGAATTGAACTTTTGCTGAACTCCCGGCTCTAACATTGGTTGAGGTTCGGCAGGTCGGACTGCATCGTGATTACCCGGAAGTAAAACAGGTGTTATGTGGTCGGGCAATTCATCTAATTTCCGAGCGCAAAATTCATATTGGTCAAACGAGTTCTGTATAGAAAGGTTTTCTTCATGACCGGGATAAATACCGATTCCATCCACTACATCTCCACTTAATACAAACCATTTAATGTTTTCAGCCGTTTCGTCTTTGCTATTCATCCAATGAATCATACTGTCCCATTCATCTTCAAGGAACTCTTTACTCCCCATGTGTAAGTCGGATGCAAACGCTATTGAAACGGGGTCAATACCTTGCTTGTTTTCATTCTTAGGTAAAATTTCGGGTCGGACTACTCTATCAACCCAAAACATCTTTCCATCATCACCAAATCGCCCCGTTATTCCTAACACTTCGTCATTAAAAATAGTGGCGCAAGAAGGGTCGTCTTTGCGAACAAAAACAGACATAGTATCAGTCATGTCCTCAATAACAACCATTTTTCCTCCGCTTTTGGTTCTTCTTGCCTCCATAACAATTCCTACTAAATTGTAGGTTTTTTTGCGTTTTTTCTCTTTTTGCACTTGCTTCAGCGTTCCCGACGCTTTGAAACCTGCTTGAGTTCTCAAGATTTTTAGAATACTTTGATAACGATTGAAAAACAAATTAACTATATCATCAAATTTACCTTTTTGATTCGTTTGCCCCGATTGAAGGCCGATTGAATAATCATCGGAAAAATCCGAAGCCTTTTCCAACCATGCTTTAGGGTCGCCTATGCTAAAATAAGGCGAGCGTATAGTATTCAATATATTCACCTCATTGGGCGTTATCAAGGTCTTCTTGAAGGTATTGAGATGCTAACTTTGCTTCATCAAGGTTTTGATTGCCTGTAATCACACACTTGCCCGAAGAGAATACAAGGGCTACTGAATTAAGACCTCTTCCGACCCTGTAAATTAAACCGGGGAATTGTTCGGGTTCCCATTCTGTTCTTGTAAAATCTAATGCAAATGTAAGGTTTGCGAGGTTCAATTCCTTTCCTACATTATGCGTAACAACAACATTACCAATGTCATAATCATAGTCCTCAATCAGTTCATGGCCGAAATCGGTCAAAATTGTATAGACCTGCTTCAATGCTTCCTCAATATCCTTAACAGACTTAGCACCTGTAACCACACTTCTTCCACTACGGAAAAGTAAAACACACACTTTAGGTTCATCCAAACGATATGACATACCGGGAAATCTGTCGGGTTCAAATTCAACGCCTGTTTCATCGGAGAATTGGTGTAAGTCAAGATATTCAGCGATTCTTGCGGTGGCGAGAAAATTAACAACCTTCATACCTTTAGATAGTAGCAACCTGTATTTATACCTTCACACTTTACTTGGGTAATGTTCTCGGTTTGGTGAATCGCAATTAGGACACCTTGATTGCATAAATGGATAAGTAAGTTCGCAATTATGACAACGAATCAGCCCTTGAATCCGCAACATTTCATCATCATAAGGATTATGATTTTCTTTGCCTTTGTCCCGTTGAGCCTTCTTGTAATCTTTGCGCTTCCTGTCGCCTCTTTCAGTCATTACTTTCACCACTTGTCTTTTACTCGGTTATGTAAATCATTAGATAATTTTTCTAAACATGGGCTACAATAATAATGTTTTTGATATTTAATCAAACCACCATCCTTAACTGAATGAATAAATCCATCGGGACTAATTCTTGAGGAATACATAGCAACCTCTCCGCAAACCTCGCAAGAGGCTACAAAGTTAATCTTCTTCATCTATTTCACCATTTCATTTCCACTTCTTTATGAACGAAAAACCTTTCATAAAAAGCATAACAAGGAATTAACCAAACCGTCATAGCAATTTGAAATTTCCATCCTAAATCATTAACATAAGTATTCCACCAATCATCTGTAAATAACATAAACCAAACAAGAACCATCGGTTGAAGAACGATAAATCCGAAAATAGGTCGGAAAACATCTTTAATGTTTATATCCATAATCATTCCTCTTCTTTGGGGGCATTTCCTTCCGAAAACCATGAGTTCATTTTTGCTATCGGAGTCTTAATAGAAATGTCGCTTTCGCAAGGTTCACATCGGAACAATGCACACGCATAACCGTGTGATTCCCATTGTTTAACTAAATTAGCACCCCAACCGCAAACCGCACAGTTCAAAATAACACCTTCTCCAATTCCATTCCGTTTCGGTCAATTGCTGAATAAAAACCCCTCATTCTCGCATCATCATACACTTGAAGGGTCTTGTAGCAATCATCAATACAATAACCTACTACTACTTCATAATACCCTTGACTCCAAAGCGTCGGGGCATACTTCGCTTCCAATAACTTTCCTTCTTCTTTACCTACATGATAATGAATCAATTCCGAAAGCCTATATCGCTCTCCGCTTTCATCCATAATGTGCTTTTCAATATCATAATGATTGATTCCTTCAAAAGAAACCTTTAGGTATTCTTCAATAATAGGCAAATCAAATTTTGCACCATTTTTAGTAATTAATAAGTGTTCATCATCCCACATCAAATGTTCAAGAAATTGAAAGAACTGATTCAAAGGGCGATTATTCCAAATAAAATCGGGTTCATTGTCAATTCTATGTCGGAAAATCGCTTCTTCAAACAATTCATCCCTCACATCACTAAATGTAAAAATCTCATTCTCTTCACTTACTACGCAAATGCAAGAGATTTCCCAACCATTAGGATTGTCAAAAGACAAGTCCGATATATCAACATTAGTCGTTTCAATATCCAAAAAATAACGCATGATTACACCTCAAACATTGGCTACATACTCTTTCTTTTGGTTGTCTTGCTTAACTAAGTAAAGACCTTTTTCCGCTACACACATTGGGTGCATCAATTCAATACGGACAAAATTAGAAGGTATGTGGGTGTCTTTGAAACGATTGAATATGTGTTCGGGATGAACCGTCATTGAAAGGAGAACCGTTTCTCCCTCTTGCATTTCATGACCGCACCTTTGACAGTCGCTCTTTGCATAAGGCATCATCAAATCCTCTCTCTTAGTAGGATGAACCATTTCAATAGTTCCCAATTTCTTTTCCCATTCAATAGACCACACTATCTCTTGCATAACTTATCCTACTCCTTAACAGGTATAAAAAGGTTATCTAAAGGGATAGTAAGGATTAGTCCCGCTATCATTACTGAATGGGTCGTCGTCATTATCATCGGAGTCGGGATTGATTTTACTTCTCGGATTCATAATAGACTCAAAAATCTGTGAATAATTCTTAAAAGGATTCTCACTTAACCTTTGAAGTCGCTTAAATGCTAAAAAGAACTTTAAGACTAATTCTTCATCGGCAATCCCTAATTCTTCGCCAACCTTTTGACGAAATGAACGATATTCTTTGAGGAATTGGTGTATATCCATAACAAACCATAAGGTTTCTATGTATTTATACCTTCACATCAAACGAATTTCATTTGAGCCAATTTAATAACCCTTTCGTTAATTGCCTCTAATTTTGTTTTTCGTTGGCTTTCAATGTGATAAATGCGATTAGCAACATTTCTTAGTTCAAAGTTACTACTATCATTTACATTTTCACTTGCTTTGCTAAGGATTTGACTTAATGGTTGTCGTAAATAGGTCGGAATTCCCTTATCCAAAATCATATCCTTGACTAATTGGCTGTATTCGCCTTCAATTGAAAGTATGGAATTTCTATACTTACTATCAATTAATTGGAAAGTTATTTGTTGAGGATAAATATGAATTGAAACAGTATAACCCTCTCCTAAATCAATCCTGTGGCTGTATTGGTCTTGAATAGGCTTCAAATTATCAATGAACTCATTAGAATACAATTCATTATTTTGAGGATTCATATTTGGGAACATAAGGTTTGAATAAAGCAATCCTATGTCGTCAATCTTCTTATTCTTGTAAAGGTGCTTAACCATATCAAACCAATGATTAGCCATAGAATCAATACCTTCGGTAATTTTTTGCTTTTGAATAGATTTTGCTTGGATTACTTGTTCTTCTAATTTATCGGAAGTATTCTCAACAAATAATTCAGCATAATTGGTAAATTGGATAGAAAGTGTTGAATACTGTTTCGTTGTAAATGCAGGTAATAATGAAACATCAAGGAATTCCGTGTTTTGCTTCGTCATACTGCTAATTTCATCCTTGAAATAATAATTTTGATGATTATATGCGGATATTTCGGTCAAACCAATAGTCTTAATTTGAGTGTTCAATATGAGGAACTCATTTGCTAAAGCAACATCTCTTAATGCACTAACGATATTGCTTGCTATTTGCCCGTAACTATTCCCCATTGGATTTTGGCACATAATTGCCTGTGATAATGCCATCAAAGGGTCTGTAATAAATAATGGGTAAAAATTCATACCCGTAAGCCTTCCATTATAACTCACATTTGAAGGCATAGTGAATTTGAAATAACCAATAAAAGAATACTTATTTACGGCCATGCTTTCAGTAGCGTTTAATAAAGAATCAATACGCCAAAAAGTGCTGATTGTCATTCTTTCATACACTTCTTTAGAGAAACCTAATTTTTCAAGAACTTCATGAAAATGCAATTGCCATTCTAAACCTAATTGATATGTAGGATTATCCTCATAAGTATTTTTGTCATAATTGTATTGTTGTTCTTGGTCTAATCTGTTACTTGTATTTGCATTTTCAAACAATTTCTTAGTGTATTCGTTAAGTTCAAAGAATGGATTGGAATGTGGCTCTATGAAATTATAGAGAGTCAATTCATTAGATAACATATCTAACTCCTTCATAGAATTTATGAGGTTATTAGAAACCATCCAATTTTGCCCCGACTCTTGACCATGTAAAGTTCGGGATAAATCAAAAACATCATTAACCGACATTTCAATACCACTAAGAGGGGCTAATTCTTGATAGGAAGTATTAGATTTTTGATTAAGTGTGGTATATTTGTTAATGAACTCAAGAATTATTTGAGAAACATCATCATTCATTTCATAAATAAAATTATTCGGAGGGGTTAATGTATTGCTACGAATTGCTCGGCTCATAACCATAGATTGTTGCTACGGCTATTTAACCTTTTGCATTCATTCTTCTTCGGAAGAAACAATTGATGCGGTGGATTCAACAACCACATTCTTTGTAGCAATTTGATAAACGCCTTCAATAGAAGCACATTGAACCTTGACTCTCTTTTCAGTCTTTCCAAGAACGACTCCCTTAACAGAACAATTCTTTCGGAGGTCAAAAGAAACAGAATCACCGATATTTACAGGAGTAAGGGTTGAATCTTCTCTCTCTTGAAGAATCCCTTCAATAACTGCAAGAAGTGTTTCTAATTCAGTAGTAGGCTTGGTGTTGAGCGTTGTAGTATCGGTCATAATAAGTAATTGTCCGAAACCCTATTTATACTTTCACTTAATGAGGCATAAATATGAGAGCCGTAACTTCACATTCACTATTTTCACAAGAAAAATTGGATACTATGCCTTCATCAGCCAATCCATGCGCTTCAAAGGTGTGGTCGCCACCCCAAATAAAATCCGCTTGACAAGAAGGACACTTCATTCTTCCTCGCCTCCGTGATTTAACAAAATCTGTCTTGCTTCATCAACCGTTCCATCAGTAAAATTATTATCTGTCAATACTTGATGATACTTAGCCATTTGTTTTTTACTCAATTTTGGTCGCCTTCGTTGCCTAAACATTTCAGTCGTCAATTTATTTTGTAACGGTTCATGATTATGGCCGCAATTTTCGTCATGAATGTGCTTACCTGCTTCTTCTCTTCGGACAGCCTTAACTATGCCTCCTTCGGAATCATATTCGGTGCAAGTCCTACATAGCCCCTTAAATCGGACTTCTTCATCACATTGAGGGCAAATATACATTTTCATTTAATCACCTTTAATTTTTGCTTCTCGCAATTTCTTTTTCTTTTCCCACCTATCTTCACATTGTTTGCACACCCAACAAAGTGTGCGCCCATTAGCAAAGCCTTTAGAAACCCTATCGCAAGTAGGATGCTGACAAGCCCAAGTCATTCCTTACCCCTCATTTCTCGTTCACAGTGCTTACAATGATAACTACCCTCAAATTGGGGGTTGTGAACCATTGGTCGGATACACTTCATTCTTCCTCACCTAATCCTACAAGGTTTGCTTGGTCTTTTGATAACTTCTTTTTTAATTCCGAAATAGGTTCTTCATCAATGTCGGCAAAGCCATCTAAGGGCGTTTCCCAACGAGGCTCAAGAGTCAATTTCATATCGCAAGTCCCAAAGGTATTATCTCCCCAAACAACGAACCTACGAAGAGGAACAAATATGGGCGAAGTAATCTTAGAAAGTAACCTACGCATAATAATTCCTTCTGTTTCGGAGTATTTATAGGTTCTCATTCCTCTTCATCATACTTGTTGTCCCCTTACAATAACTTGAGGTGTAAAGTCGGGGAATAATGGCTTCAACAAACCTTTAGCATTTTCAATTTCTTTCAACAAAGGTTCGTTTAGCATGATTACGCCATGCCAAGTCCAAGCCAATTCATAGCCTACAATGAATGCTTCTCCATCCGAGCCGTATTCTTGAAAGTTAGCATTTTGACCGATTCCTCCCGATGCAGGGTTCTCATAACCAAAAGAAATTGTTTCGGGCAATCCCTGTTCTTCTCGGTTCTTATTTCGGTAAGTATATTTTTCATACTTTTCATAACAAAAATCAACAAATGAACCATCTTCGGGGTCATATTCGTCAAAGTGTTCGGGTGTCATAACTACTGCTACGCATAATTTGGTTGGGTCGCTCATTCTAATTCCGCCTGTATTGTTGGGATAGAATACTCATACATAAACATTACTCTTGTTTTTCAGCGAGCCAATCACGGAATTCATTTTGCATAGAATCAAATGTTCCTGTATTAATGTAGCAAATAGCCTCCATTCTTGAAGGAATAGAACCAAAGTAATCATCAACATAAAATGAAGGCATAATAATTGTAGCAAAACCAACCTTTACTTGAGGGGCTGTTCTCCTAATCAATGTAAATTCTGTTTCGGGGTATGTGTTTGAATACTCAATGTTGCTTTGCTTCATCTTGTAATATCCGTTGTCTTGCTTCGTTTGTTCTAAAATTGTCATGTATAATTCTTTTGTCATAATTTTCACCTCAATCAATAATCCATTCTTCATAGACCGTTCCGTTTTCTTCATCTTCAATTCTTATCTTCAATTCATCCATATTTTTCACCCTTTATTAACTATTCAATTGCGATTGTAAAATGAGGGCAATTTTCAGCACCCTTTTCTCTTTTAGTAATACACATGAACCATAATTTGTTTTCTTCTCTTGAACCTTTCAATTCATAGAGTTCTTTGCCTCCACATTTGGGGCAAGGATTCCGAACATCATAAGAAACCCCATACATAGAGGGCGTGTGTTTTTCGGACATAATTCAAACCTGTTCGTAACGAGTATATGAATGTTATTCAAAACCAAAAGCGTGTTATGTAGGGATGATTGCCTCCATCCTTACTGCAAAAGGGACAAAACCCTGTTTTCTCATCAATTGCTCTTGGAGGATATTTTACTCCACATTTTACACACTTAATTTCAGTATTCTTCATCCCAATCACCCGAACCTAAACCAAAAAGTATTAAAAATAAGAAAAGCAATAACCAATTACTCATAAAAATCATTCCTTTTGCACTAATTTGTAGGATAATCCACAGTTATTACAAACCAATGTTTTCTTATCCACATCACACCTGCGAGTGCAAGGACCGCCTACACTACGGTATTCTTCATTCGCCATCTAAATCATTCCGCCAAATCTTCAAAAATTGTTTAATGTTACCAATATACAAAAATTCATCTTCGTCTTCATCGTCTTTGACAGTAATTGTTCCATTAGGATGAGAATTCAAAAAAAGAATGACATTATCTGTAAAGAAATCTAAATCATCCACTTCTTTGAAAATTGTATAATTTGCCTCATCAGCATTAAAGTATTCAAATTTCTTACCGACTTCATTTTCTTCTTGATAAATAAAATCCTCATCAACGCTATAACCCTCTTTACAAAAGAATTCAATAATCGTTTCTTCCGTGATAGGGTGTCCTTCTTTCGCTTGAATACCAACAAACATCATTTGCTCACTAATCCTACTTTGTCTTAGCGAGTATTTATAGGTTCTTATTACTCATCCATTCGCAAGTCTTTCCATATCCGCCTTGTTCAATGTGAAATGAACGAGTCCAATTCCCATAAATTTCTAAATCAAATGCCGAACCAATATCCAATAAAGTATTATTTTGTTTTTCTCGCCAAAGTTCAGTAATTAGATAATTAGATAAAGGTCCGCAAGCAAATAAGAAAATTGCATTTTCATTAGCCAAATATAATTCTCTAATTTCATCCAAAATATCTAAATCATTTAACCAAGCATTAGTTCCTACTTTGAAATGTCTTTCAACCTCAAAAGGCAATTTTGTAATGTCGGCTTCTTTATGACCGATAAAATAAATTATTTTATTTTTTACTACTTCGGGAAAACGCTCTTGAAACAATTCATGATTTGCATTAACAAACATACTTGCGAATGTCAAATTGTCTTTATTCTCATACATATTGTAATGAGTCCAACCCGAAACATTACAAACGCTACATTCGGGGCAAGTAATTCCCCAATATAACCCTTCCGCTTCATAACTCAAACAATCTGTAATTTTCTTAGCCGCCTGTATTTGATTTTCTTGAGAGGGTGTGAAAGTCCAAGTCCTTTTTCTTGATAACTCACCATCACTACGGATTAAGTAATCTCCTTTTAATAGACGATATTCGCCATCTCCCCAACGAGATAATGCAAAATTCTCTTCATTTTCAATTTTGTTTAAGAATCTAAACAATTGTTCATTCATTTGCATTTTCATACCTCTTTTTACAAAATTGCATCATTTCAGTCCTGTATTCAAACCAACGAAGCATTTCCGCTTGACTTTCTTTTAATGTAGGTCTTTGAGGGCGGGATGCACCAAATGATAGTGCGTATGAATCATCTAACTTTTCAAAAGGAACAGGTAATACTGTGTGTAATTTTCCTGTATAATGTGTCAAAACATAAGAAGCCAAAATATCATCCCCTTTGCTATGAATTAATTTTCTTTCATCGGGATTCAATTTCCAATACTCACTTAACACTAAACCACATAATTTTCGGTCTATGACATAACAACGCCCACATATTTCAGCCTTACCATCTCCTACTTTTTGAGAGTATGTTCCATCGGGCTTAGGGTTTCTTCCAAAAAATGTATGAAAACAATCTGTTTCTTTCATCCATGAATTCCTTAATGCAATTAATGATTCTTCGGGGAATAACAAATCATCGTCATGTAACATTATCATTTGATTCTTAGATAATGAACCCATATTGAACCTTGTAATCAAACCAAAGTCCTCATTTGAATTAACATTTATTACTTTTACAATATCATACTGTTCTTCGTCAAATTGAATAAATTCATCGGGATTATTATTCCAAATAATGATTTCGTCAATTAACTCATCATAAAGTAGGTATTCATCAACAATCTGTTTAATGTTTAGTGGTCTTTTCCAAGACAACAAGCCTACTGAAAATTTCATTGTAATCCCTCCAAAAATTCATCAACAAAATCAAAATCCCAATCAGTAACTTTTTCAAAGGGTCGCCATGAATTAGAGTTCTGTCTTAAATCATAATGTGCAGGGGTGTTAAAAGAACCATACTCTCTTCCAATGTTTTGATTCATTGAAACATGAGGGGCAATCTCATAACGATTACCTCTCCAATAATAATCCATAGGATAACCCCATGAACCCTTGTCAGTTAAGTCCACATAATCTAAAAAGTTATCGCCTGTAACTTCAACCTTTTTACCTGCGTGAACCAATTCATAAAATTGCTCTCTTTTTTCCTCTTTTAATACAATTCCGAACCATGTTTGTATTTCGTCATAACGACTCTTCCACATAGCCCAAGCACCGCAAGTGAACTTTTGACGGATTCCTACTAACTCAATTTCAGTCCATTCACCCACTAATGTATCATTACCAAGATTCCAAGCGGAGATAGACCAAATTAAAGGGTTGTCCTCATATTTGTCAAGATTTGATTCAAACCAATGCAGGGCATAAGGGTGTAAAATAGTATCATCTTCAATGTGGATTATTCTTTCGGCTTTATTGAAACCCTTTTTAACAACAAAACTTGTATTCCATGCACAACCCTTATTTTCTTCATGAATGTGCAATTCATAAGGTATTGAACATTGTTCAAGAACTTCTTTCATTAATTCTTGCTGTTCGGAATATCCTCCATCAATAGAAACAATTAATTCATATTGTTCATAACCTTCGGCATTTTCAATAGACTGAATCACTTCTTTGAAGTAATGCGCCCTTCTCCAAGCAGTCATAGTAATTATTTTCTTCATCAATTAACACCTCTTTTCAATAATTCAATATCATTATTTATCATCTTTCGCACTAAGTCCTCAAATGAAGTATTAGATTTCCAACCTAATTTGTCCTTTGCCTTTTGAGAATCACCTCTCAAAACATCAACCTCCGCAGGTCGGTAAAATTTAGGGTCTTGTTTGACATATTTTTCCCAATCAGTAATGCCTACTTCATTAAATGCAAT
>Ga0213869_10001016_pt1 | contig 21614 bp, 29 predicted proteins | sample PICome_10_FD_160083 | JGI IMG/M metagenome (GOLD analysis project Ga0213869, IMG submission 160083) | Coastal seawater microbial communities near Pivers Island, North Carolina, United States - PICO132 | ecosystem: Environmental > Aquatic > Marine > Coastal | place: USA: North Carolina...
TCTTTTTGTGGTTGATTGTAGGTGAGTGGGAGATAACAGACCCATTCTGGATTTCCAACATAATTACTTGTTGGTTCTCTGTTGTCGCCTTTACGAGAATATACATAGTAAGGTCTTACTCAGAAAAACGAAAGAAGAATACCGGAAACGGTAGACCCAATAGAAAGTAAATGCCCTTATAGCTCAGTTGGTAGAGCACTTCACTTGTAATGAAGATGTCCCGCGTTCGAATCGTGGTGAGGGCTCCATTTTATATATTATGAATACGGTGAGTTATGACTTCTACATCATCTGGTGTCTACTCTGACACCGCATATACATTTACAAGCGAAAGTGTGAGTGCTGGACATCCGGATAAAGTTGCAGATGCAATCTCTGATGCGGTTGCTCACTACTTAATTGATAATAACATCCATAATCGTGCCGCAGTTGAAACCCTAGTTACGACTAACATGGTAACCCTTGCTGGGGAGTACAAGAGCGACAAGTTCAATAAAGATGTCATTGCACAAATTGTACGAGGTGTCGTAAAAGACATTGGATATGAGCAAGACGGTTTTAATTGGAACACTTTAAAGATCTATAACGAACTGCACGGTCAGTCGCCCGATATCGCATTAGGAACCGATGACTTCGGTGCGGGTGACCAAGGACTTATGTTTGGGTACGCGACTAATGAAACTGATGACTATATGCCTCTTGCAATTAGTCTCAGTCATAGTATACTTCGTGAAATTACTGCTGCGTTACCTTTCGGCCCTGATGCGAAGGCGCAAGTCTCTGTAGACTACTCTGATATAGGACAACCAGTGCGAGTGTCTAAGGTGGTCTGTAGTGCTCAGCATACCGCAGACCAAGACATAGAACTTGTACGAACCGTTTTAAGAACATGTATCAAAAGACTTCTGAACGACTGGGTGGACGATGATACTGAATATCTTATTAATCCCACCGGACAGTTTATCATCGGAGGCCCTGATGGTGATGCGGGTGTTACTGGTCGAAAGATTATCGTTGATACTTACGGGGGTTACTGTCCACACGGGGGTGGTGCATTCAGTGGTAAGGACTGTACTAAAGTAGACCGCTCTGGTGCATATATGGCACGTTACCTAGCAAAAAATATCGTTGTAAATAAAGGTGTTGATAACTGTACGGTGCAGTTAAGTTATGCCATAGGCGTCAAAGAACCGACTAGTGTTTACGTATATGCTGACGGTAAAGTGCGTCCAGACCTTGTTGAATGGATTCTGGATAGGGTTGACCTAACCCCTAGAGGCATTATTGATAGATTCAACCTCTTTAACTTGAACTTAAATTTGACCACTAACTACGGACACTTTGGTAAATCCTACTTACCATGGGAAAAACTTGACCTTTACGACTAAATAAAAGTACAAAGTTTGTTTACATGAGGGGAGTAATGTAGTATAATACCCCCATTGAAAGATTAATTATATTATGGAGTAATACATGAGCAATGAGTTTTTGTGGGTCGAGAAGTACCGTCCGAAGAAAGTTTCAGAAACAATCCTTCCGGATGACCTCAAACAAACATTTCAAAACATTGTGGATGGTGGAGAAATCCTCAACATGATGTTCACCGGCACTGCCGGTACTGGTAAGACCACAGTCGCACGTGCGATATGTGAGGAACTTGACCTAGACTATATCGTAGTCAACGGGTCTGAAGAAGGTAACATTGACACACTGCGCGGAAAGATTAAACAGTTCGCATCGTCTGTGTCTCTGTCCGGCGGTTATAAGGTGGTTATCCTCGACGAGGCGGATTACCTAAATCCACAATCGACGCAACCTGCTCTCCGTGGGTTCATCGAAGAGTTCTCTAACAACTGTCGTTTCATTATGACATGTAACTTCGAGAACCGTATCATCGAACCTCTACACTCAAGGTGTTCTAAATACACCTTTAACTTCAATAAGAAAACTATGACCTCGCTATGCGGTGGGTTCATGCAGCGTCTCCAAGGAATCTTGAAAGAAGAAGGCGTGGAGTTCGATAAGAATGTCGTTGCACAGGTAATAATGAAACACGCCCCAGATTGGCGTCGAGTACTTAATGAGTGTCAGAAGGGGTCTCTCTCCGGAACACTTAATATACCTAATGTCTCTGGTAATGATATTTCCGATAGTTACACTCAATTGTTCCGTGCTATTAGAGACAAGAATTTCAAGAATATGCGGTCATGGGTTGTTAACCACATTGACCTAGAACCCGCATCTATCTACCGTGGTATCTACGATAAAATGTATGACCACGTTGCACCAAATAGTATTCCACAATTGGTTCTTATTCTTGCGGATTACCAGTACAAGAATGCGTTTGTTGCAGACCACGAACTGAATCTAGTCGCTTGTCTTACTGAGGTGATGGCCAACGTGGAAGTCAAGCCGTGATTAATAACACAAAATATTATGAGATGTCTCCGGCAGACAATGTGCTGTATTTTCCAAATAACATTGATGTGAGGCTCTGCCCTAAAAACGGCATGTCTTCATTGAAGGAACTACATAGATTAAATCGCGGGGTATCTGAATATATTGGTCGTGTTGACCGTATAATAAAAGTGAGACAATTCGGAGACCAGTTTAATATCCCGTTTCGCAAAGGTAGTTATCGCATTGCTGTACGTCGCGACCCAGTTATTCGATTTCGTTCCGCGTGTGAGTATATCGTCGCAAATCAGGCTGAATATATTAGACAGGGTAGAATCGATGAACTACCCTCTATGGATAGAGAACTAGATAAAGTTCTTGACCATATAGAAGATGGGACGTTGAAAAACAATCATTTTTACACCCAGTCTTGGTATATGGGAAAGCCAGAAGAGTATGACATGGTGGTATATATTGACGAACTGTCGCGACTTATGGTATTCTTGAACGATGCGGCTGACCTTGGATTTTCGGGAGACGTGTTAGATATTCACGACAATAAATCCAAAATGAAAGTTTATAATAGTTTATTGACTGATAGACAACGCAAAAGAATCGAACAGCTGTATGTAAAGGATTATGAAAATGGATGGTGTAAACTTGATGACAAAATCTAAACTAAGTCCGTTCGACTTCCTGAAGAGTATAAACGACACTAAGGTGAATCTAATTGACCAAGACGAAGACAACGTTAAATACTATAATGGTTTCGTCGTTAATCGGTCTCTATCCTATTTTCCGGATACGGTATTTTTATCCAATGAAATGAATAAATTTCACCACTTAGATGACAAGTTACAATACGATTTTCTTATAAATATTATACGTAAGAAGAAACGATTCTCTAAATGGGATAAACCTGACGAAAGAGCAGACTTGGACTGTGTCAAAATATATTTTGGTTATAGTGAGTCAAAGGCAAAACAAGTTATCGGGCTCTTAACGGAATCACAAATAAAAACCATTAAACATAAGGTGTCCACAGGTGGAAGAGAATAATCTCGTTCAATGGAATTCTGACATGATGTTGGAGATAGTCCTGTCAGAACCAGACGACTTTCTAAAAGTCAGAGAAACCCTAACTCGTATTGGTGTTGCGTCTCGGAGAGATAATACCCTATACCAATCGTGCCATATCCTTCATAAGCAGGGTAGGTACTTCATCGTTCATTTCAAGGAATTGTTCTTACTGGACGGTAAGAAATCAAATCTAGAAACGTCTGATATGGAAAGACGTAATACTATCGCCACGTTACTTGCAGACTGGGGACTGGTGACTATAGTCAATAAAGAGGTCGCAAAAGATTGCGCCCCGATGAGACAGATTAAAATCATCTCATATAAAGATAAGTCCAACTGGACATTACAACCAAAATATAATATTGGTAATAGCTGATGTCAGATAATTATTATGGTATATTTGAAGATAAAGATGAAGAGATAAGAACAAAGACCCCATTTGTAGGTCGGCTTCCATTTGATATGGGGTCGACTTACAATTGGAATGAATTCATGGCTATGATGGATTCTCATCCGAATGACCTATATGATCGTAATTCGGATAAAATGCGTATTGGATTAAATTCTTTTCACTCTCGCGGTAGTGCACCGGAGTTTGCTAAGAACATTTATGAAGAGATGCAAGAGGTATTCACTCTCCACGCCAACAAGATTACTAACATTGCATTCAGTGGTTTTGGTCGTGCGAGTGGTTCATACCCTTGGCACAAAGACTCTATGGACGTTTTTCTCGTCCAAGTTATCAGCACAGTCGGTCTAAAAGTAGAAGGTATTAATGATAACGAACCTTTTGACTTTGAGCCAGGTATGTACGTGTACCTTCCGAGAGGTACTCACCATCAGGTCATGCCCCGCGAATCTCGTGTTTCCTTTTCCTTTGGTGTAGAGGGAACTCCTGACCCATCAATGTATTACTGAGGATTGGTGATGGTTGGTAAGAAAAACAATGTAGTTTCTATCGCAGAGATTCATACCAAGAAACTAGTAAAAGAGAAAGAATTAGAATTTTATCGTGAACATCTATTAGATTGTGAGAGAAGAATGTCTTACGTTCAGATGGATATAAAGGTCACGTTAGAAATAATCGACATGTTAGAGAAAGAAAAACTTGTGTTGGTTGATGCTTCAGTACCTATAATTAACATCGATGCTGAAGATACCCCCGAAGAAGGAAATGATTTTTAGTTATTTTCTTTTTCAAAGATATAACTTGTATATATAGTACCGGATGTGCCGAATTGGTCGGGCATCCATTTTAAACTTGCTAACTAATTAGGAGTTAACAGCATGACATTAACAGCAAAAACAATATTCCCTCGTTCAGCATTCGTTGGTTTTGATACCATGATTGATGACTTGGATCGTATCTCGCGGCACTCGGGCGACACATTCCCTCCGCATAATATTCTGAAGACGGGTGAGGATCAATACCTAATCGAACTTGCAGTAGCTGGTTTCAGCGAAGAAGAGCTCGACATTGAAGTAAAGAACCGAACACTGACCATCCGAGGGCGGCATAAAGATACGGGAAGAGAGTATATTCATAAAGGGATATCACAAAAACGATTCGAACGACAATTCCGGCTGTCGGAGTATGTTGAAGTAATGGGAGCTGATTTCAGACAAGGACTACTAGCCATAAATTTGGAAGTCGTCATCCCTGAGAGTCAGAAGCCTCGTCAAATAACAATCAATGGGTCTAATCCTAGACCTCAACTGTTAAACGAGGAGAGAACAAATGAGACTGAAGGAAAGAGTGCGTAAATCGAACAGGGCCAAACCTAGTTTCGATGACGTTTCCTTGACTTTTGCGATAGTGACCGTGGCATATACCATGTTCATCTGTCTACAACCATTAGTCCAGTAATAAATGAGGGGGAGTCAAATCCCCCTTTTTCGTGGATAATATGAAAGCACTACAAATTGTTATGAAAGGTGATGAACGGTCTGAGGAGTATGCCTATCTCTCTCGACGTTCTTTCCAACGAGCCATTGATGATGGCTACATCGATTCCATCGAGACCTTCGATGCGATTACCCCAAACTCCGAAAACTTCCAAGAGCACGTAGACAAGTACGTTTGGTCAAAAAGTTTGATGACCCTAGACATACTTTCCGGTAACGGTAAGGACGACCACTCGCCTACAGAGAAGGCGGGGATGTGTTCTCACTGGGAACTAATGCGTCAACAAGGTGAGTCAGACGAAAAATTCTGGATTATGGAACACGACACTTGGTTACTCGAAGAGAGATATGAAGCATTTAAAATGCTCTCTGAGTATGCAGAGACCACTCTCTACGCGAACATCGGACTGTTTATGGGTATGTACTGCATGGATAAGTCGTTTGCCCACTGGGGACATTACATGATGACTCAGAAAAACTTTCCCATCAACTGCGGGCCCTACTGTGTCCTTCAACGTCTTTTCAGAACATTCACCACTCGGCACCTAGAACTCCCAGAAATAAATTATTACGAAATTCGTAATACTGCCTTGCATCCTTGGAGCGAATGTGATACAATAGGTGTTGGTCGCGACATTGGAGTTTACTTCAATCGAAAGGATGAACATAAAACGGGGATACCAAATCCAACTACCCAGTTGATTTCAAAACGTCTTTGTGTGACTCAAGACCACCATGGCTACACTGACAAGAAACGAGAACAACCTTGGACGCGTCATAAATTCTTTAAAATAATCGATTAAAGGGGTTGACACGCAGTGCTATATACTGTATAATGTTTCACATACAGTAAAGGTATATTATGAATTATCAACCATACAATCTGCAAGATGTTTACGATTCGGCATCACAGAAGAAATTCCAAGTCATCAGCACGTTCGCTGGTGGTGGTGGTTCTTCCACAGGTTACCGTCTCGCAGGTGCTGATATCCTCGCGATTAATGAGTTTGTCGAAGAGGCACGTGTAACTTACAAAGAAAACTACCCCGACACACCTATCCTACCCGACGACATCAAACAACTATCTGGTAAAGATTTCCTAGACCTCGTTGGTTTGGAGAAGGGTGAGTTGGATATTCTCGACGGGTCGCCTCCATGTTCCGCGTTCTCTGTCGCGGGTAAACTGTCTCATTCATCTGAAGGCAAACACTCTGACGGGTGGGGACAGACTAAGTCGTACAGTGACGGTAAAATTGTAGAGAATATTGAAGACCTGTTCTTTGAGTTCTTACGTGTCGCTAATGATATTCAACCCAAGGTCATCATTGCAGAGAATGTTAAGGGTCTGACCATCGGTGAGGCTAAAGAGTACTACAACCGTATACTTAATGAGTTCGAGAATATCGGGTATGAAGTCGTATCTGAAGTGCTGGATTCTCGATACTACGGTGTCTCCCAAACACGTTCTCGTGTTATCTTTATTGCGGTACGCCAAGACGTTGCGGATGAAGTGGGTCTGAACTTCTTGACTATGAACCACTTGTTCCCCACACCGTCCCGCACAGCAATCCCTCTCAAGGATGCTCTGATTGACCTAGAGTATGATGATGAAGAAGTTAAGTATCTCACTGAGAAGTTTGAACGAACTGCATACTGGAAACAAACTGGTTCTAAGATGGAGACGTTCCCTAAGAAAGTGCTGTCTGGTATGGACTACCATCCCAAAGGCCACCACTTCAATCTCAAACGAGTTTCTCTTGAAGTCCCTGCACCGACATTGACCGCGATGGGTAACGGTGACACAACTGCGGGTGCATTCCACTGGAGTGAACCAAGAAAGTTGACACTAGGCGAATTAAAGCGTATAATGTCACTTCCTGATGATTTTAAACTCACGGGTAAGTGGAACCAAAAGGCAGAACGTATTGGACGTATGGTACCACCATTAATGATGAAACAGATTGCTGAGTCAGTCTATGATAATGTATTGAAGGTATATAATGAAAGATAGAGAAAGAACTACTCATAGAGATTTTACCTTCGGTCACCGTGAGGAAGGATTCGACAATCATATCGACGCCTCGATTCGTCACTACTCCACACTACATGATGATGTAGTAAAACTATCTCATTACTTCGTAGAGAATGATACTAAGGTAGTTGATATCGGATGTAGCACAGGTAAGACCGTTCAAGCGATGATTGAACAGAATCACTCTACTGCACCCAATGCACATTACTGTGGTGTTGAGTATGCTGAAGTGTTTCAGGAAGAAATGGCCTCCCGTCAAAAAACTCTTAATGAAAATGGACATCATGTCTGTTTTCAAAACAAAAACATAATCCATCATTCCTTCGAGAACTGTTCGTTAGTAACCTCTATCTTTACGTTGCAGTTCATGCAGCCTTTATGGAGAAAGAAAGTGTTGCAGAATATCTATGACGGTCTCAATGAAGGTGGTGCGTTTATATTTGCGGAGAAGACTTACGCAGAAAATGCTCGTATACAGGATATGTTGACATCTACGTTCTATGAGTATAAAGCACAACACTTTACTTACGAAGATATTATGGAGAAAGAGAAGACTCTCCGAACTATGTTGAAACCAATGACTTGGAATGACCTTATGGGTCTACTTTGCAGTGTTGGTTTTGATTCAACAAAGATTCAACCGTTCTGGCAAAATCATTTATTTGTTGGTGCGATTGCAATAAAGTAGTTGACAGGTGCCTGATACTTTGATACTATATACATGTGGTGACACAAAATGCGAGAGCAAACCGTGTACCAATTAAGAGGACAATTTTGTCTAAACAATTAAAGGAGACTATTATGTCTAACAATGAATTTTTTGAAAATGGCCCCAAATCAACACTGAAAGAACTAGAACGACTTTACCCCAAATCTTACTGGGAAGAAAAATACCCACACCTAACATATGTTGGGATGACCATGCGTCCCGTACAAGACTTTTTTGATGATAACTTAGGTGTTCGTCATCAAGGTACTCCAGACGCAGAGCCCCTCTCTGTTTCCCTTGACCGCCGCGGATGGGACGTTAACTACGCACCTCCGATGTATACCATTAATGGTAGGTCGCCATTAGATGGACGTACACGTGCGTCTGAATCTTCAAAACTTGGTATCAAAGAGATACCGTGCGCAGACTTCGTAGAAAACCCAACTGACACTCCATTATCTGATAGGATTGGTGTTGGTATAATCTCTAACAATCATGACTATGCAGGAACTCTTGGTTGGAAAGACTTTGTTGCCGCGGGTGTTCATGTTGTATCTGCGGGTGAAGTTGACCTTTCCCGCGAAGATATTGAAGACTTCTTTGTGAGAAAATGTAACATGTACGGTTTCTACAAGGAAGGCGGCCACTGGATTACGCGTATCGTTGATGAGGTTATTGCGACCTGTTCAGAAGGGTCGGGTATCGTGCGCGTCAAGACTCGTGAAGGTTGGATAGAATGGTTAGAAAATAACGGCCATGACCTTACGGGTGTTAAGGTTTTGACTGCGGGTGGTTCTAACTCGGCAGAACGTTTCTTTTCACGCGAAGTCCTATCCACAGTCAAAGGAGAACCCGTAAAGGTAATTCTTTTCTCTGGTAGCGGTCGTGAGTCTAAGGCAACTAAAGACATAAACGACTTTTGTTCTGATGTGAAAAAAAGTTGTCGTCTCATGGACAGAAATGTTCAGAGTTTCCTTGGAGGTTTCGTAGACCTAAAGGATAAGATTTCATACGATGAACGCTTCGTTGTTGTCGGTATAGTTCCACAGATAACATCTAGATATTCAGATGAGTATGACCTTGGTAAACTCATTAACATCTCTGAATTTTAACATTACGAAGGGGGTTGACAACAACCCCCTTTTCATATATAATGGGTTCTATGACAAAATTTTATTCTTCTGCTATCCGTATGGGTAAGCACATTCTATATCGCGGTTACGAGAACGGCCAGCAGGTCAAGAAACGTATTCCATTCCAACCTAAACTATATGTCACCAGTCAGAAAGAATCTGAGTGGAAGACTCTGGACGGTCTCCCCGTCACTGAGTGTGTCTTGGACTCTATGTCCGATGCGACTGACTTTCTCAAGAAGTATGCTGATGTGCATAACTTTAAAGTATATGGCAACAACAATTACGTTGCTCAGTATATCGGCGAACAATTTCCGAATAAAATAAACTTTGACCGTGACCTAATCCGGACTGCGAATATTGATATCGAGGTTTACAGTAAGGACGGTTTCCCTGAGCCGGGCAAGGCTGCATATCCAGTCACCTCTATTGCAATGCGCAAGAATGATGGTACCTACTGGGTGTGGGCATGTGGAGACTATGTCGCCACTCGTGAAGAAGTCCTCTATATCAAATGCGACCACGAGATGGATCTTCTCCGCAAGTTTATTGAGCACTGGTCTCACTATGCCCCTGACATTCTGACAGGTTGGAACAGTAGGTTCTTCGATATTCCATATATTGTTAACCGTTGTTTCAAACTCTTCGGGGATGACACGTTATTGAAACGGTTATCTCCTTGGGGTGCGGTGCGTGAACGTACTGTCACTATCCAAGGTCGTCCCAATCAAGAATACGTGATTGAGGGTGTAGAACATCTTGATTACATCGAAATCTTCAAAAAGTTTACTCTCAACACTCTGGGTCAACAAGAATCCTATCGTCTAGACCATATCGCCCACGTTGTCTTGGGTGAACGTAAGTTGTCCTATGAGGAGCACGGAAACCTCCACGCTCTTTATGAAAACGACTTCCAAAAGTTCATCGACTATAACATCAAAGACGTGGAGTTGGTTCACAAGATCGATGAGAAGCTCGACTTGATTACTCTGGTACTCACCATGGCGTATCGTGGTGGTGTTAACTATGGTGACACTCTTGGTACTACTAATATCTGGGACAGCATCATTTACCGTATGCTGAATAAGATGAAGGTCGTTGTCCCTTCCAAATCTGAGAAACCTAAGACCTCATATCCAGGCGGTTACGTTAAGGAACCTCAAGTTGGGTCACACGACTGGGTCACCTCTTTCGACTTGAACTCCCTGTATCCAAACATCATTGTGCAATACAATATGTCCCCTGAGACTGTGCGCGATGGGATTACTACTGGTGTTAGCGTCGATAAGTTTCTTGATGGAACGTACAAGGTCTCTGAGTCTAACTTCTCTATAGCGCCAACTGGAGTCGCTTTCTCGCATGATAGAGAGGGTGTTATTCCTACGGTGATTAAACAGTACTACACGGAACGTCGTGTTATTAAGATCGAGATGTTGAAACTCCAACAGGAATATCAGGAGAATCCGACTAATGCTTTGGCATATAGGATATCATCTCTTGACAACCAACAGATGGCCATTAAGATTCTTATGAATTCACTTTATGGGGCCCTCGGGAATCGCTATTTCAGATATTTTGATCAGCGGGTTGCAGAGTCAATTACTCTTGCTGGTCAACTCGCAATCAAATGGGCAGAACGGGCTGTTAATAATGAAATGCAAAAACTACTTAAAACAGATGAAGACTACGTTGTGGCAATTGACACCGATTCTCTTTACATTCGTATGTCTTCCCTTGTTGATAGGTTTGCTCCTAAAGACCCTGTTAAATTCTTAGACAAGATATGCTCCGAACACTTCGAGAAAGTTTTGGAAACATCTTACGCAGATATGGCAGTTGTCACTGGTGCGTATGAGAATCGCATGGAGATGGGTCGTGAGGTAATCGCAGACCGTGGTATCTGGATGGCGAAGAAACGATATATCCTGAACGTGCATAATAACGAGGGTGTCCAGTACGCAGAACCTAAACTCAAGATGATGGGTATCGAGGCAATCAAGTCATCGACTCCTTCGGTTGTTCGTGACAAGATGAAAGAAATCTTCCGTGTTATCGTGGAAGGCACCGAGGAAACCACCCAGAGATTTATCCGTGAGTTCAAGACTCTGTTTAATACATTGCCTCCCGAAGATGTTTCGTGGCCCCGTGGTATCTCTAATCTAGATAAGTGGAAAGACCGAGAGACTGTATACAAGAAGGGTACTCCTATACACGTGCGTGGTGCGTTATGTTACAACAATCTTATCGCGGAGAATAATCTCGGCAATAGACATGAACTGGTTAAATCTGGTGAGAAGGTAAAGTTCGTCTATCTAAAAGTGCCGAATCGTCTGGGTGAAAACGTTGTGGCATATCCCCAACATCTCCCCGAAGAACTGGGACTGGGTAAGTATATCGATTACGACTTAATGTTCAGTAAGACTTTCATTGACCCTCTCGAACCAATTCTTGATGCAGTCGGTTGGTCTTCTGAACCTCGTGCCACATTGGAAGACTTCTTCGGTTGACACCATTCATCTACTGTGATATAATATAATTATGAAACTTGATTTGACATGCAAGGGTGTTAGGAAGGATATTGCAATTGACTTTATCCAGAGACATCACTATTCACCTGTTCTTCCTAGACTCACCAAACACTACTTGGGATTTTATCTTGAGGGAGAATTACGCGGGGTGTTGACTCTTGGTTGGGGCACTCAGCCTAAAGGTACTATCAATAAGATGTTCGATGGACTAGAGTCTCAACACTATTTTGAGATTGGTAAGATGTGCATGGACGATGACATGCCCAAGAACTCAGAGTCTCAGATGATGTCCCTCACCGTGAAATGGATGAAAGAGAACACTGACTGTCTGTTTCTGTATACTATGGCAGACGGTATCATGGGCAAGTGTGGATATGTTTATCAGGCCTCTAACTTCTACTTTGGTGAGAAGTATCTGACCGATGTCTACCTGATGGAGAACGGTGAGAAACTACATCCTAGGTCAACCAAAGAACTCTGCAAAGAAAATGCCAAGCAATTGGGTAAAGAGAAGGTGTTCTGGTTAACCTCTGACTTCATGGTGCAGAAAGGCATATCGAGAATCAAGGGATATATGTTTCGGTACATCTATCCTCTTAATAAGAAGGCAAAGAAACTCCTAAAGAAGTCCCCTATGGATTGGAGACAGAACGAGTATCCCAAGGACGATTCTCTAGAATGGTTTGATGCAACCGTAGCTCCTAAAAAGAAAATGACTGAACAACCTAAATTTGTGTTGGAGTTAGACAATATAAAATATAATAGCAAGAACGTTAACACCACAACATCGAAGAATTCCCTAGAAGAGTTCTTCGGTTGACAGGTACACTATATTATGGTATAATGCCTACATGAATTACGAATTAACTATATTTAAAAACCAGTTCGATAACAAGACCCATCGTCATATGGTTCTTGATGATTGGGATAAGTTCGTAAATGTCCTGAAGAACATGTATAAAGAGAAAGGTGAGAAAGGTGGAAATAATTCTAGTCCTCTTGTTAGTCCTGCTGTTTTCGAAGTGGATACGACGCGCAGTAATAAATCTACTCGTTATTGGGGTGGGTGGTGTTGCGTTGACGTTGACGATCATGGTTTCTCTAGTGATGTACGAGTCCTTAACGAAGAGTTGCACAAACTCTTTGGGCAGTACGACTACGTTGTGTACAACACTGCATCAAGTAGAGACGACCATCTCAAGTTTAGAATCGTATTTCGACTAGACGAATATATCGATAACGAACGAATCAAAGCCTTCTGGTATGCACTCAACACCGAACTAGGGGAACTGGGTGACCCCCAGACCAAAGACCTTGCACGAATGTATTACGTCCCTGCTCAGTATCCGGATGCGACATCCTTCTTCATTACTAATCAAGGCAACCCACTCAATACATCTGAGTTGATTGCCAAACATCCATACCACGAGAAGACGGGCAATACCTTCCTAGACAGACTCCCTATCGAGATGCAGCAGGCTGTAATTCAACATCGTAAGGACGGTCTAAATAATACCGACTTCAGATGGTCGTCTTATCGTGACTGCCCATTCTGGCCGAAACGTCTTGCGGTTGAGTACCAAACCATCAGTGAAACCGGTTGGTATTCTAAGATGTATAAGATAATGCTTGCGGTTGCAGGCAATGCTTACGCCAAAGGGTATCCTATAACTTCAACTCAGATTGCAGATCTGTGTCGTGAGTTTGATGGGGAAACTGGTAATTGGTATGAAAACAGACCCTTGACTGTAGAAGCAGACAGGGCATTGGAATATATTTACAGGAATAGTTAAATGAATAAAGTATTAGTAACAGGTGCCGCAGGGTTTATTGGGTCACAATTATCTCATCGTTTGATGGAACGTGGACTCACTGTAAAGGGTATCGATAATTTTAATGACCATCTTTACAACCATAAGTTAAAAGCAGATCGTATGAACCACTTTGATATTGATATCTGGGGATGTGATTTGCGAGACGAAATAAAAACAGAAGCGTTATTGCGCGAATTTAAACCAGATACTATTGTTCACCTCGCTGCAATGGCGGGTGTGCGCGACTCTCTGGGTAAAGAAAAGAGTTACCACCAGAACAATATCGACGCTACCCAGAACTTGATTGATATATGTAAGAAATACTTACCAGAGACTCGTATCGTTTATGCATCAACGTCTTGTGTTTATGCGGGGTCTACTGTTCCTTGGGTAGAAGGTAAGGAACATGGTAAACAGTTAAACGCTTACGGTTACACCAAGTGGGCAAACGAATGTCAGTTCCAATCTTCTGGTCTTGATACAGTAGGTCTTCGATTCTTCACAGTATATGGCCCTTGGGGTCGTCCGGATATGGCACTGTTCGATTTCACCAAAAACATCCTCGCGGGAGAAGAGATTACCGTATACAACTACGGTGATATGAAACGGGACTTCACTTATGTTGACGACATTCTAGATGGTGTTGAAGTGGTCTTAGATAACACCGATATTGAATCTGGTGAAATCTTTAACATTGGTCGTGGTGAACAGGTCGCATTGATGGACTTTATCTCAGAGATTGAGAAGAATACAGGTAAGGAGGCTATTAAAAACCTCGCACCTAAACATCCGGCAGATACTCTGGAGACTTGGTCTAATACTGACAAGTTACAAGCACTTGGTTATGTCCCAAAGGTAAGTATCGCTGAAGGTGTTGAACGTTTCTATAAATGGTATAAAACTTATAATGGGATTAAGTAATGTCTAGAATAATGCCAGAGGGCATCCTCTCTCGATTCCGTATTGGAATCGTTGGTCATGGATTTGTTGGTCAGGCGGTGGAGTATGCTTTTGCTCATCCGTTGGTAGACTTTAATTTCTATGACCCAAAGTATGACACTGACCTTGAGAGTCTAACGGAGTTACCAGCAGACCTTCATCCCAAGTGTATCTTTATATGTGCGCCAACACCATCTAATGACGATGGTTCGGTAGACTCGACTATTGTAGAGTCCTCGGTTATTAGGTGTTTACACTATACAGACGCGCTGGTAGTGGTTAAGTCAACAATCACACCAGAATCAATTGACCGACTCTATTCTTCGATGAGCAGGGAGCAAGTAGACCGTTTCGTTTACAACCCTGAGTTCTTGACGGAGAAGAATGCAAAGGCGGATTTCGTAAATGCTAAGTTTCATGTCATTGGCGGTATGCCAGTTGCAACAAGAGAACTTATCGACGTATACGAAATCTTCGGTGGGTGTCAGTCAGATGACTATAGAATCATGACTGCATATGAGGCTTCGTTTGTAAAGTATTCGATAAACTCTTTTCTGTCTACCAAGATTACATTCTTCAACCAGTTATATGATTTGGTCAACCTATATGGTTGCAACTTCAACACCATCGTCCGTGCAGTGGGTGCAGATGAGCGTGTTGGTATGGGGCATACCCGTGTGCCGGGCTTTGATGGCAAACGTGGATTCGGTGGAGCGTGTCTACCTAAAGACACAAGGGCATTTTTAGACTTTTCCACACATGAGTTTGCAGACGGGACTACAACTAGTTTCGATTTATTAGAGAAAGTACTTGACATCAACAGTGCTTTTCGTGTACAATATGACCTTGATGAACGTGAAAAAGTTAATAACATTACATTTGTAAATTTTGGAGGCAAAAATGTCAATAATGAACAAACTGAAGAAAAACTCGAAGATAAAGGAGACAGCGATACTATCGACTAGTAAATTCTTTACTGAAAAAGACATGGTACCAACCGACGTTCCGATGGTGAACGTTGCGTTATCCGGTGCAACAGATGGTGGTATCGCGCCTGGACTTACTGTCCTCGCAGGGCCATCAAAACATTTTAAAACTTCCTTCGCATTATTGATGGCGGGTGCATACCTAAACGCAAAACCAGATGCGGTCATGTTATTCTATGATTCCGAGTTTGGTTCTCCACAATCATATTTTGAACAGTTTGGTATTGACACGAGTCGGGTACTGCATACGCCTATCAAACACGTGGAAGACCTGAAGTTTGATTTGATATCTCAACTAGAAGAGTTGGAACGTGATGATGACGTTATCGTTGTTATTGACTCAATCGGTAACCTTGCGTCTAAGAAAGAACTTGACGATGCATTGTCTGAAAAAGGTGTTGCGGATATGTCACGTGCGAAAGCACTGAAGGGTCTGTTCCGTATGGCGACTCCATATCTTGCAATGAAGAACATCCCGATGTTAGCAATCAATCACACTTATAAAGAGATTGGTCTGTTTCCAAAAGATGTTGTAAGTGGTGGTACTGGTATCTATTACTCTGCCGACAATATCTGGATTATCGGTCGTCGACAGAACAAGACTGGTACAGAAGTTACTGGTTATGATTTTGTAATTAACATTGAGAAATCTCGTTATGTGAAAGAGAAGTCCAAGATTCCAATCTCTGTATCTTGGGATGGTGGTGTTGAGAAGAACTCTGGTCTGCTCGAAGTCGCATTGGCGGGTGGATATGTTATCAAACCAAGTAATGGTTGGTACTCTCGTTGTCATGGTACTGAAGCCGAGGACAAGAAGTTCCGTACCAAGGACACTTTGTCCAATGAGTTCTGGGCACCTATTTTTGAAACAAGTGACTTTGCTACATTCCTACAGAAGACTTATCAGATAGGATATCAAAGCGAAATTAATCCTGAAGCTATCCTTGAGGAAGTGGTATAATGAAAGAACTAGATTTAGATAAACCGTCAGAGAACTTAGACTATAAATTAGTTCCTGTTATTGTGGAAGGTGTTGACGGGTGGAACGTTGATTTGTTACGTGCCCCTTACAATGATGTTACAATCCGTTATAACAATGTTCGAATCAACGGTGAAGAAAACAATATAAGTTTTTCCTTCGATGTGGTTGACACAGACGAACCAAGTGTGTATAATATAGACAATGTTGACCTACAAGAGTTTGCCAGTGAAGTATTAGGGGATATCTTGGAAGCAGCAATAGAAACTGGTTCAATACATAAGAAGGATTCAAATGACGGACATCAATCTACAGCAGACGATTCTACGGAATCTACTGACTAACGATACCTATATGAGGAAGGTCGCCCCCTTCCTCTCTCCTGAATACTTTGAGGGTACGTACAAAAGTATCTTCGAAGAGTTCACTGCATATATCGCGAAGTATAATAATCTTCCTTCTAAAGAAGCTCTCAAGATTGAGATAGATGCTGAAGACAGAATGTCCGACGAACACTATCGTCACACTATGGATATCCTCCCTGACATCTTCAACTATATCGAAGAAGATTTGACGTGGTTGGTAGAGCGCACTGAGAAGTGGTGTCAAGACCGGGCGGTATTCAACGCAGTGATGGAGTCTATCTCTATCATTGACGGTAAACATCAAGAGTTATCCAAGAACGCGATTCCCGACGTATTATCAAAAGCATTGTCCGTGACGTTCGATACAAATATTGGTCACGACTATTTGGAGAATGTAGATTCTCGTTGGGACTTCTACAACATGGATGAGGAGAGACTGCCATGGGACTTGGATTATTTCAACCGTATCACTAAAGGTGGATTACCCAACAAGACCCTGAACATAGCTCTTGCGGGAACTGGTGTTGGTAAATCATTGTTCATGTGTCACGCTGCCGCAGCTGCAATGAGTCAGAATAAGAATGTTCTGTATATTACTCTAGAGATGTCTGAAGAACGCATCGCAGAAAGAATCGATGCTAACTTACTGAACGTCCCCATCGACCAGTTAGAACATCTCAGTAAAGATATGTTTACAGATCGTGTTAAGAAGGTTGCTGATAAAACTACTGGTAAACTTATTATTAAGGAATACCCAACTGGTAGTGCGCACTCAAACCACTTCCGTGCCCTTCTAAACGAATTAAAGTTGAAGAAGAAGTTCATACCGGATATCATCTTTATCGATTACCTGAACATCTGTTCGTCTTCTAGAATGAAGTCTATGGGCGGTGCAATCAACTCATATACATATATTAAGTCTATTGCAGAAGAACTGCGAGGTCTTGCTGTCGAGTTTGACGTTCCGGTGGTGTCCGCAACACAGACAACTCGCTCTGGTTATTCTAATGATGATGTTGGACTGGAAGACACCTCTGAATCATTCGGTCTACCAGCGACTGCTGACTTGATGTTCGCCCTTATTAGTAATGATGAACTGAATGCGAATGGTCAGATATTAGTGAAACAGTTGAAGAATCGATACAACGACCCCGGCATGAATCAAAGATTCGTCGTGGGTATCGACCGAAGCAAAATGCGTTTGTTTGATGTCGACCAAAACAATTCACCACTAAATAAAGAAGTAGATGATGGCCCAGTATTTGATAAATCTAACTCCGGCCAACGAATGTCTTCTGAGAAGATGAACTTTGACGGCTTCACTTTATAAGGAGTCCATAATGGATCCACTCGCACATACTGCATTTGTGTTAGTTGTAATGTTTATCGCTAATGTGATAGGCAAGAGAATGGGAAGGCAAGAAGGGATTAACGCAGCGGTCACTTACCTCTTGGATATGGGTGTTCTTACCGACGAAGATTTAAAGAAAGCAAACGAAAGATTTATGGATGGAGATGATATTTAAGTATGAGTGAGGTGACTATTCGAAATAAGGAACTGTTAAGTATTCTTAATAGCTTTTCTGATGAGATGCTCTCTAAACCCTCATATGATGATGAGAAGTATTGGACGTATCACGAGTACGAAGATATTCATAAGGGGGAGTACTATACTTCCCGTGAGTACCTCGACGACTGTCTGTCCAGATACCCTGTGTTAGTGGGCCCACCAGATAGATACTTTGCACAACCCATATCCAAGATGGTACGAGAAGATAAGGAAATGTGGGGTGGATTTATGCAGAAGGTCAAGTATGACTTTGCATCGGAACTTGGTGCTCATACTTCTGCATTGCTTTCTTATTACCCGCCCGGTGGGTTTGTTGGTTGGCACACTAATTATGATGCGAATGCGTACCAAGTCTTATTCACGTGGTCTGAGACCGGAGACGGATACTTCGAGTACTATAATAAGAAGACTGACAAAATAACCAAAATACAAGACGTGCCGGGCTGGCAATGTCGACACTATTATTTTGGTGCGGGACACGAAGAGGATTTACACTGTTGGCACGCCGCCTATGCGGGATGTCAACGCATTACACTAGCATACAAGTTTGTAAATAATGGTAGTATAGATAACCCCGAAGACGCGCAAGCGAGAGCAATGCGTGATATGTTAATTGATGAAATTGAGAGTGAAGAATGAAAAATAATGATATCGTAACTGTAGTTACAGTAAGTGGTGAGTATGTCGGTCGTCTAGAAGGAATGAATAGTAATGGTACAGTTACTTTGAAAGACCCGCGCATGTTGATTCATGGTGAACAAGGTATTGGGTTTGCCCGTGGTGTCTGTATGACAAGTAAAGAGAATCCAGATAAGGTTTCTTTCCAACAGTACGTACTGTGCACAGAAACAAGTAGTGACTTTGCAGACGCGTGGTCAGAAGCAACTAGTGGAATAAAGTTGGTAGGTGCATAATGAGTCCGGAAGATAAAAAGAAAGTCGCAGACGCGATTCGAGAAATGTCTGACAGTATGTTGCGTATCGATGCTGAGAAAGATTTGATGAAAGACATCGTGGATGTCACCAACGAGAAGTACGAAGTAGATAAGAAACACTTCCGTAAACTCGCAACCATTTATCACAAACAAAATCTTGAAGAACAACGTACAGAATCTGGTGAAGTGTTTGAACTCTACGAGGAGCTCTTCAAGTAATGTTGTTGACTGCGGGATGTAGTTTTGTCTGGGGTGACGAGTTAGAGGGGTTTGATCAAGACCCACCTACTCACTGGGAACTTACCTTCACCTCAATACTCTCTAGGAAGATGGGTCTAGAATACGAGAACCGTGGTGTCTGTGGCGCATGTAACGAAAAGATATTTCGTGAGGTCACGGATTTTCTGCATCAAAACCCTAACAAGATTACCCACATGGTTGTCGTGTGGTCTGCTTGGCAACGTTCAGAACTTGTTGAATATATGCCAACCGGCCGGGATGTCAAGATAGGTCGTCAAACTGACACTACACAATTCTCTCAGTTGCGCACCGAACTGATATACAGTCCAGAAAAAAGAGTCGCGATAAAGCATTGGTTTAATACTGCATACGACTCGAAGACGGACATCATGCACACTATCAGTAAGATGAAAGCTTTAGAATTAATATGCGATGCCGCAGGGATACAATTAATTCAGGGAGTGTTCCATAAAAGAAACTGGTCTAACGTTATGTCCATATTGACAGACCAACACCCAGACGATGCATCTAAAAAAATTCGCGAAACCGAACTTCGTATAGATTCTACGCCCGATTACAAAAAATGGTTGTTAGATTCTATAGGGTCTTTAAAAACAACTAGTCGTGTTGGTATGGGTAGAGGTAGAGATCTATACTCTATATGTAGAGATATTGATGACATGAAAGAGTATGGTCATCCTGGCGAAAAGACTCAAGAAATATTCGCAGAGTTTTTGTACGAAACTTTTACAAAGTCAAGTTAATAATACGTATAAATAAATAAGTATTTACAATAACTGTGGAGAAATACTATGAACGATACAACATTTGCCATTGGTCTTTTTGTGGTCATTGCAGTCTTAGTTAGCGTATGGTTAAGCAAAAGAGGGAGTAACACCCGAACTGTTATCACCGGCCCTGCGAAGATGGATGTCGACGAGCAACGAGAAAGATTCCTTGCTATGACCGTTGCGGAACTGAAAAAGTATATCGCATCCAAAGGTAGAACGGGTAAGCTCCCTTCTCGCAAAGCAGAACTTGCTGAAGTTGCCCTCCAACTTTGGAGAGCTCAACCGTGGTAAAAACGTTCAAGACATTTCTAAACGAAGGTGTTAACGACCCAGCAATCTTCAAGGCAATCTTCCTTGCAGGTGGGCCGGGTTCTGGTAAGTCATTTATCGTCGGTAAGACAGGTCTGACTTCTATGGGTTATAAGGTTGTTAACTCCGATGACGCCTTCGAGAATGCCATGAAGAAGGCAGGTATGGAGATGTCTCCGGACAACATCTTCTCTGTGAAAGGTCAAGAACTCCGTGGTAAGGCAAAGAACCTAACCGGTGTTAAACAGACGATGTACATCAAAGGTCGTCTGGGTTTGGTTATCGATGGTACTGGTAAAGACCCAGAGAAGATTGCCCAACAAGCTCAAGAACTCAAGAAACTAGGTTACGATGTCGCAATGATTTTCGTAAACACCGATGTAGAAACTGCTGTCAAACGTGACGCGGCCCGCGAACGTACTATTGGCGAAAAAGAAGCGACCAAGTACTGGAAACTAGTACAACGCAATATCGGTAAGTTCCAAACGATGTTTGGTAAGAAGAACTTCCTAGTTGTGGATAACTCTGAAGGAAAGGATTACCAGAAAGAGACTCTCCGTGCTTATCGTGACGCAACTAAATTCACTCAGGCACCAGTAGATAACTCTAAAGCCAAGAAGTGGATTGAGTCCGAGAAGTCCAAAAAGTAGTTGACATAAGTAACTTATTATAGTATAATGTTCCCATAAATTGAGGAATGTATAATGAGTTACCAGTCAAATATTGCTAAAGAATATGCCATCCTTCTTTCGAAGGCTGGTTCTAATCCCAGTCCCAAACAACAAAAAGAGTTAGATAGACTTCTAAAACTGTTGCGGAAAACTGTATGATACGTTTATCAATAGCAGTTTCTATGCTTGGTTTCATAGGTTACATTACTCTCGCCCAGGCAGAAATCTCCCA
>Ga0213869_10001017_pt1 | contig 21613 bp, 26 predicted proteins | sample PICome_10_FD_160083 | JGI IMG/M metagenome (GOLD analysis project Ga0213869, IMG submission 160083) | Coastal seawater microbial communities near Pivers Island, North Carolina, United States - PICO132 | ecosystem: Environmental > Aquatic > Marine > Coastal | place: USA: North Carolina...
CGTCAATCTTATGTAAAACCAGATCATTATTACCACTATTAAAAACAACACCAGTAACGGAATGGTCTACAACAGTCTCTGTGCCAAGAGAAATACCTGTAACATGACCATATTGGTCAAAAGATATATTCTGAACATAATCTCTACCACTATTACTTGTATTACCAAGAGCGTTGTCTATCACAGGATGATTTACTGGTTGATCCTGCCAAGACACAACACCGCTGCCGTCTGTAACTAATATCTGATCATCATTTCCGTCCGTATTAGGAAAAACAAACCCATTTGAGCCATTAATTTCTAATACGTCAAAAACGCCAGTTCCACTAGCAATTAAATTATTAATACCACTAATACTATTATCTGTTACGTCTACAGAACTAAATCCATTTATATCGTTGATATCATGATTGTGACTTTCAAGAGCAAGACCTGTAGCAGTAATTCTTTTAGATCCTGCAACATCTGTTATCTCAATACCACTACCAGATGTTAAATTAGCAGCTATTTTCCAAGAATCATTATCGTAGCTAGTAACAACACCACTCTCCCCAACTAATTCATTTAAAGAGAAAGTAAGAGTACCACTTCCATTAGAGCCATTATCATCATAAACTATATTTATACCAGAAACCTGTCGAATAAATCCTGTAGATGTATGATTTCCACTACCTACAATATCTTGAATAGTTTCTACTTGTTCTCTGTCTTGGAAATTTAAACTAGCATCCCCCGTATAACTAATAACTATAGAACCATTTACGTCAGAGGATAAACCTATATCTGTGCCTGGAGATAATTTACTATCTATCTGTATTCCTGTAACATGTCCGTAAACGCCTGTGACTCCATTAAATGAAATTCCGGATTCGCTTGAAAAGCTATTTAAAGAGCCCGCATTGGAAGGATCTTCTAGAGTAACAAAAGAATAAGGTATAGACTGCCAAGTTAAATCTCCCGTAGGACCTATCTTAATCCTACCAGTATCACTTTCCCAAGCCATCTCACCATAATACAAAACAGGATTGGCAACCACCCATTCGGAGTAAGTGCCTTTTCTGATTTGAAGTCTTGTATTAACCGGCATTATGTTTCTCCGTTTTTATTTCCGTTTAGTGCTAAGGTGTTCCACAATCGATAGTTGCATTATCTATCACATTATTAATAAAAGAGGTTAATCCAATAATTTCTGAAGCATTAGAAGAACCACCAGAACCACTAGAACTAAAAACTCCTGTAGTTATCTCTATAACATCTGCCGTAGTTGTTTCAAGCTCAACTATGCTAATTCCATCTCCGTGAGTTACAGCTGTACTTGTTTCTATTTCTAAAAGGTTGTTAGTATCTACAACTTCTACAGTAAAATCACTCATGGTTGACACTCCAGGGCTGTTCCAGACTTACTGTTTCTCTTAATAATAGTTACTGTCCCAAACATAATACGAACAGTATACTTTCCTCCTCCTCCAGCATAATGATCATAATCTGCTTGCAGCTCTAAATCATATTTAGCCGTATTAAAATCATAAGAATTAGTTGTGGAGGCAGGTAGTAAGAAATTGATTTTTCCTGCTGCTCCTATAATTTCAAATTTATAAGCACTCAAATCAACATTCTCTGTAGTAAAAATCTGAGTGGTATTGGAGCTTGTTTTCCAGGTCAATCTGGCGCACCAATTAGTAATATCTATAGGATCTCCATTGGCGTCTTTATAAACCAAAGACATCCTGAATGAAGTTCCTTGCTCTATCTTAAAGTCATAGTTACCAGCGCTCATATGGCATATCTTTCATCAAAAGGCCTGTGGATATAATAGTATACACCTTAGTATACCTATACTTCTACCGCAATAATCAATAAAAAAGCCGCCCCCAAAACAGAGGCGGCTTTCTATTAGTGATAAAGATATCGCCAGAAATTAGACAGCACCAAGAAGAACTCTTCTGTTGTCTAGAACAGCAAAACCAAGTTCTGCCCATCCGTAGAAGCCTGCTCTCTTTTGACGATGTAAGCTATCGTCTTCGAAGATTTGAACTTCTTGTCGAACTGGCATGATAAAGCTATCTCTCTTGCGTAGGTCCAGACCCACAACAATTTCAGATTTGCTACCAGGAACAGTTTGGTTTAAAGCGCTAGCGCCACCATAGAAGTTTTGGTATTCTTGGCCAACACCAAGCTCATCTCTGTCGTGGAGATTAACACCAAAGATTCTGTTAACAGCGCCATCAGCAGCTGTATAAATCTCTCTTCTAGTAACTTCATCAACAATATCGACACCCCAATTTCTGATGTCTTCCATAGCTTCTGGAGAGACATAGAGATCAGTAAGAGCGCCTCTATTAGCTGAAGAGCTGTTGCCGCCACCATTACGACGCATAACGGTTTTCATAAGGCTGACAAGTCTCTTGGTAAACTGATTAGCAGCAGCATCACTGTCAAAGACAACGATGTTACGGTCAACACCAGCAGCAAGAAGAGTATGCCATCCATCATCATTCATCTTCTTAACAAAGGAACCTTCGAGGACTTCCATAGCACGACCAACTACATCCCATCTAGCATCACGAGCATACTTTAAGAGGTAGTCAATTGAAGCTCCTACGTCATAAGTTGGAACCATGACGTAATCACTTTCGACGTGACGCTCTGGAATATATCCATGATTAGGAATAGTATAAGCAACGAAATCTCTTTCGGTGCCAGGTGCAAGGAAATCAAGAGGAAATTCAGGAGTAGCTCCAGGAGCTAGCTGAACTGACTCAAAAATATTGTCTAGAATGTTGCCACTCATAAGACCTTGTCTAAGTGGAAGCTCTAAAGCCTTTGCAAACTCTTTGTTTGCTGCTAAAGCAACTTCTCTGTCTGCTGATCCAGACTTGACCAGAAGATCTGTGATTTCTGGGGTTGGTTTGAAAGTATCTGCCATTATTTGTTCTCCCTTTGTTATGTTCAAGAAATGTTGATGTCTACTTTGACGAAACCATCGGCATCTGCGCCGCTTAAAAACTGACCTACTTTAGCATTTGTAGTAGTAACTGTAAGTTCTCCGCTATCAGCTAGGTGAGCAGCGTCACCAGCTTTAGGAGAGTCACCACTCTTAAGTTGGTCTGTAGTAACTTGACCTTGACGAAGAATAGTAACTTTACCACCCTTTTGTACTTCGTCTTTATACCAATTAATATGCTGTTTCGTGAGGTCATAATCTTTCACGTCGTTCAATAGAACACCAAGAGGCTTTCTACTAGTTGCTGTAGCAGCAACTTCAGCAAGTGCGCCAGCGTCATCCATAGATGCGCCAACATTACTATTTGCTGCGCCAGTAGCAGCAACAACAACAACACCTCGCTCAGCAACTGCATTCATGAAGAAAGAGATGTCTGTGTGAGATTCAATTCTATCTGGTTTAAGAGCCATGTGTATTTCTCCCTTTAAAAAGTTAGTTTTTTGTACTGAGTCTGGAATTAACAAAATCAACAAGAGCAGCGCGAGTGCTTTCTACTGAATCTTCAGCTTCTTCACCTACACTGAGATTTACTTCTTCTTCAACTTCGACACTATCAAGAATCTCAGCAGATGTTTCTTCTGATTCTTCTGCTTCTTGTTCTTCTGATGTAGCTTCAGTTTCTTCACTTCCGACCATTTTGCGTGGTGATTTACTTTCGGCTTCTTCGTCTTTATTTACCATCTTTTTCATTTTGTTTGGATCCATCGCCTCTTCTTTTTTAACAGGCTTCATACCAGCCAAAACTTCAGTCATGGCATCAAAAGTTTCATCGTCGAGTGATTCAAATTTCTCAAGAGTAGCTTCTGCGGAATCGGCATCGACTCCAGATTCTAACAATTGAGCTTTTCTTTTCATTAACTTCTCTTTTTTCTCCATCTCTTCTTCTTTCATCTTGTATTCAGCGATGATAGAATCAGAACTGGCCATAGATTCTGTTAATGATGCAATTTTTTCTTCGTGAGCTTTGATCGTTTCTTCATGAGAAGCGATAGTCTCTAAAGCGGTACTAAGTTCAGTATTCTTGGTTTCAGCATCTTCTGACTTAGCCTTTAACTCTTCATCAAGCTTAGAGATCTGATCAGCCTTGGCTTCAGAATCAGATTTGCTTGCAGTAAGAGCTTCGGATAATTCAGAGTACTGTTTTTCTAGATCTGAAGCGGTCTTATTGAAACTATCTTGGATAGATTCAGAAGACTTAGCAATGCTTTCAATCTGATCTTTAATTTCTGATACGTCTTTATCTAAGTTCATGGGTTCAACCTCCGAGTTAAAGCTTGACTTAAGTGTAGTTACACCTAATTCTGTAAAATTGTTAATATTTTTTAATTCGCTGTCTGTAGATTCTTTCTTCATTGTCAATATAACGCTTTCTGGATTGGCGGGTTTGGCCACAAATCCTTTACCGCTAAATACTATTTGTCTCAAAACTCTACCAATTTTGTAATCCTCATGTTCTCCAGTACCACCATATGCTCTAAGATGTTTAGTCAAATAAGCTGTAGTTTCATTACGGGGCAAAATCTCGTAAGCATTAGTCTGTTTGTTTAAAAGACCATAATCAAAGCCGCTAAACATACATTCCATACTAACGTATTTTTCGCCATTTTCAATCTCATGTATTAATTGTTCTGCTCTTAATTTTAATCTAGGATCTGAAAAAGCCCTATAAATTACTGAGCCAGTTAATATATGATACTTGTTAGGTAAGTTATCTTCAGGCGTGTCCTTATCAATCAACATACCTTCTGCAGTAATTGGCCAGTTAGAAATAATATGGCCAATGATTGTACTTTCATCATGTTCTAAATTAGTAGGTTTATCTTCTGGAGTATTTTTTGCTCTCCAAATTTCCTTTCCTTCGAAAATGTCATCATTTCTGTTCCAATTAGAAGTTACTAATATAGACTGAACATAATATAAATCTTCGTCTTTGTAAGATGCTAAAGTTTTGTATTCTTTCTCGGAAGATGAGAAGATGCTGTCCTTAGAACAAGGTACTGCCTGCGCAGCATAGGAAATAGACGCATTACTCTTAATAACGTCTGCTATGCCATCAGCAATTTCAACATCATAAATTTTTAGATTATTCATATTTTATCGTACCTTTTGTGGATATACGTGTTCATACACCAAAGAGTAAAAAGAAGATTTTATATATTTTAAGGATTCTGAAGTTAATTCTTTGCCTACTTGATGTCGGACATCTTTCAGCCAATCATTGAATTTTTTGTACATTTCAGTATTTTGTTTATTATTTATTTGTGCAAGTGTTGTCTGAACTAAGTCTTTGTTTATGTTGGATTCTGGCTTAACAGAGAATAATATCTGGGTTTTCAATTTATCTAATTCTTTATGTTCTGCCTTGGATAAGCTTCTCAAATTTTTCTTGCTATAAAAACTTAGCATAATTGGATTAATGATTTCCGCGATTTCATCTTGAGCTTCCGCTGCCCAGATTGTAATTTTTGCTCCAGTTTGAGGTTTGAAAGTTCTCTCTTTTCGTTTTTTTGTATCTTTAGATAATTTGGGTCTTCCTTCTCCCGGTACTCCAGGCAACGATTCTTTCGAATCGTTAGCCAACTTCGTTGATGGCTTTTTCGACTTTAATTCCATTGGCGTTGTCTCCGAGTCCAATTTCTCTGGTAAATCCAAACCTACTTGGGAAGGCGTAACAACACCTAATTGTAAAGATAGTTTCTTTAAAGCATTTTCAAATTGAGGGTCATGGAAAGGTCCTGATTTATCTATCATTCGTTTAGACTTTCTATCTCTGTTTTCTCTATTAAGTCTAATCTTTTCCATATCTGGATCAAAACCAAATTTGCTTTGTAGTAATTCATCACTAATTAGATTTCTATCAGCAAGCTGTATCAATAAAGCTTTTTCTGCGTCCTCGTTACTTAAATCCATTCTGTCAAATTCTATGGAGGCAGGAAATCTAAACCCCATAGCCTTCTGTACTGCGGCTATTTCTTGATCCCAAAAAGCACTCAGCATGTCTCTGCCATACTGTAGTCTTTGGGTCAGTGTTTTTAATGATATGAAATTATTAGTCGTTCCAGCCGCACCAAATGTTCCGGTTAGAGTAGGAGGAATGCCTAATCCAGCATAAATACTATTGAGATGAGGGGTATACTTGCCTTCCCCCAAGAAATTATGTACATTGGTTTTGCTTTCTAACAATTCAATATCTGGACCCCAAACGAGATCCATCGTTCCTCCGCCAACATTATTCCCTAAAATTTGTGCTAGTTTTGCTGTGGCAGCTTTTGTAGGAGCAATTTTATGTTCTAGACTACCTAGTTTGAAAATTCTGATATTTGATATGGCCCCATCAAGAGCTGCAATATCTGCAAGTTTTAATTTTTCAATCACTGTGATATCATCCATAATAGCATATATCATAGGATATGCCCATGTCTGCCAATCATCTTTTTTGTAGTGATAAACTAAAGTTTTCTCTGGATCCAAAGGATAGGGCTTCCTGCCTTTAGCTGCTTCAATAATCGCTGAAGGTAAATTATTTATAATATTTTTTTCATTATCGTTTTTTGGTGAATTAATAGTTTTCCTTATAGATGCAGGCAAACTCAATTCATAAAGTCTTTCGTGGACAAAAGAAGATAGTGAACCAGCAGACACTTCTACACATACGGGATCTATGAAAGTATATCTCCAAGGAATTTCTTTTCTCTCTATATTAATATCAGAAAGAGAATCAACCTTTAAGTCTGCAACACCGATAGCTTTATATAGACTCTTATTAACTTTAGTTGATATTTTACCTGTCTGCTTGTTAATTACTACATTTCCTGTTTTATATAAATTATTTAAAAATCTCTCTGATCTATCTTTACCAGCTACTTTCTTAAACCAGTTTCTATAGAATCTTTCAATTCTTTTGTTTTTATGTACTATCTTTATTCCTTGAACAGCAAAGTCTCCCATTAAATCAATAACGTTTTTTACCAAACCTACTCTTTGATAAATATCTTCTGCTTTTTTGATAATCCTTTTAACATGCTTCGGTACTGCTTCGTCCGGTCTGAAATAATCATAATCTGTTCTAGTAAGTCCTGGTCTACCACCAGTATTTCCATCAAGATTAGAAAAATCATTAAAGTATCTTCTGCTACCAGCTGCTTTGTTTATTCCTGTATATTCCTCTAAAGCCCCAGCTGAAGCTTTTAGTGCATCTTCCTGAGTATTGGGGTCACTATTCCAAAAAACATAAGCCTCATCAGGGGAAATAGAGGCATTTTGAATGGGATTACTGTCTTTGGGTTTTTCTGGCATTGTATTGCTTTTGTAATGGGATTGTAATGGGATTAATATCTTATACACTAATTATCTGTAAATTCCGGTATAAATGTCTCCATCATTTGCTCCGGAAGTGAACCAATCTGGACCTCTGTACATTTCTCCGTCTTTTGAGGCTCTACTACTTCTAAGATTGTCTCCAATAACATCATAAGATATAGGAGCTTCTTGTCTATGTATTTGTCTCGCTAACATATTTGCTATAACTAAAGAACTATATCTATCTTTACGTAATCTACCTCGTTTACCTCCCTGCATCTTAACTTCAGGGGTATCCCATCTATCTCTAGCGTTTGGTCCTGTGCTAGTTTGAGTCATTACAATAGTAGTTAATTCGTTCTTAAGCTCCTCTATATCCATGATACAATCTCCTAGACTGTCATAGATATTCGTATTATCGGATTCTAAAATATCTTTTCCTTCCTCTAACATAGACAGACCTATGCTTAAATCATCAAATCTTGGAAATAGCAGCAGTTTATCTTCTAGATCTTTTCGTAATCCGTGATTAGCTTGTGCTGTCCAATCAGCCTTAGCAAACTGTACTAGTTCGAGAATATGTAATCCTGCTTTGCCGTCCGTGTCTTTAGCCTTATTAGGATTTATAGCTGGCCATATAGGAACCTCTCCTTCTTGCAATTTAGAAGGATCATGTAAAGCTTCTTCTATAGCCACACCTCCTCCTTGAGCGTCTAGACCTATTCGTGCGCAAGGGAAAATCTTCATCAAGTCTCTGATCTTTCTAGCGCAAAATCCATAGAAGTCATGTTCATTGACTAAGCCTGTTTTTTGTCTGTCTTGAAAATTAGATCTGTTTGTAGTCCAAACATGCACAACTCTACTATGGTCTGGATGTAATTCTAAAATCACTATACAAAAATTATCTTTTTCTGAAGCTGGGTCAATGCCGTAAATATATTGTAAATTAGGATCTCCTTTTACTTTGGCTTCAAAAATAATTTCTTTTTCTCCAATTTTAATTGGACTACCAGTTCCTGTCACACAGCTTTCAATAAGGCTTCTCCTGAAAAAACCTTCGCTATCATTTATAAAACACGCAGCATATTCCATGTTGTATATACCCGTATGTATTGTGGCTTTAGCTCTAGACACTTGTTTGTCGTCCATAAATCCTTTAGGAATTAATTCATAAGGTATTCTGATAACGCTATAATCTTTCCAGTTAAAGTTTTCTGGGATCTCTCCTTGGAATATCTCTTGTAGTTTATTGGTATCTCCTTTACTCTCTATAATTGTTTTGTATCTTTTCCAGTACTGAGCAAAGTGTTTAAATCCGTAATCAGCTGTACCTGATATAATAGCTTGATTGCTTTGTTTGCTAATTAAGTCCTCAAGTTGCTCACTCCATAATCCAGCATCTTGCATGGCTTTCTTGCGGGCCTGTTCTTTAACATTCTCGATAGGACTAGCGCTAACTGCAGCAAAACCAGCAACAACCGTTTCGTATATATCTGGAGATATAGAAGCAAATTCATCAGCGATAATAATGTGTGCTCTCAAACCTCTAATTTTACTTCCGTCACCCATAGGAATAGCTATTGTCCAACTATCACCTAATCTCATAGTACATCTATCTACATCTCTACGAGGACCATCATTATTGCCACTAAAGATACTTCTAAGTACAGGGCTATTTTTCCATATATTTTCCATGTATTCAAATATAATTTTACTCTGTCTAAAAGCAGCACCTACTACAACTATCTTAGTCCCCGGAACAAAAGTGCATTTTAATATACAATACAAGCTCATTAGAAAAGATTTACCAAAACCACGACTCGCTATAAACATAGGGAAAGGTCTGTTCCAAAATTCTTGTAAAATAACCATTTGTATCGGATGTAGCTCTATATCAAAAAGCATTTTAACTGTAGCTCCGATATAGTCTGTATCTCTCATGAGCTTCATGAGGTGTAAATCAGGACTCTCTATATCTTGTTTGGATCTATGAATCATAGGATTCTTTAAATCTAAATCAGATAAGTCTCCTAATCCTAGCCAAGCATTGTCATAATTAACCATTGTTAGATTCCTTGGCAATATGATAGTACATTCTTTTGAAAATCATACTAGCTAGTTTACTAGCACTAGCATCATCACCACAAAAGATAACGTTGATATTGTGCTTGAGTTCTAAATCTAATATATTTTTCATTATAAAAGCTGGAGATATTCTGATTTTACTCCACATCCTTTTAGGAACGTTAGATCCTTGCGGATATCTAAGAACATCATTTAAGTCAAATTCTAGTAATACGAAAGGGTATTTAATCTCTTTTAGTCTGTCTATAACATCTTTAAATCTAGACTCTGTAATATTATTGGCTACTTCGCTAACAGACTTTTTCCTTTCGATGCAGATAATATCTTCTAAACCTTCTATAGAATAATCTCCCGTATCCAATTTAGCTATACTGGTACTGTAGTCTTCAAAAGACCAAGGCTGCTGTTCTCTGGTGTCAATAATAATTCTAAAGTCTTCATTCTTCATTATGTACTTACTGCTTAAGAATCTTTAGTCGCTTTAAGTTTTCTAGATTTATAGATAGCTCTCTGCACCATAGACTTTGCGACAAACTCTACGTAAGGAAGTTTGCGTTTGGTACTTTCTTCTTTTAACCAAGATAATATTGTATCCATATTTTCCTCGCACCAATCTGGGCCTTTATCGTTCATTTCAATGGCATGTTTACGACAACTACAATTAGAAGAAGACTTAATACCTATGGTTTTAATCATATTGGTTAAGATACTTCCTGGACCATCAGGATCTTGCTCTAAAGTTTTAGGAAATTGATTATTAAGAGTTTTTTCAACATCTTCTCCCAGAAGCATTAACAGTTTATATTGTAAAATTTCATGAGTAATTTCTCCATTTAGTGCCTTATATTCATCTCCTTTTATAACAACAAATTGGCCTGGAACATTGGCAAAAGTTGCTACAATAGTTTTCTGAGAGGGCTGATCATGATATACTACATCCAACTCACTAGTAACAATAGCTTCTGGAGTAATAACCTTTTCTCCTTCTGTATACGGAGGAGGCTGAATGGTCAATTCCTTTTCTAATTTAATCATTTCTTTTTCCCTTTGTTTTTCTGAGAATCCTGTAATAATATTTTTAAAAACGCTGTACTATATTGATCTTCCATTCCTCTTATCATATCGTGATGCTGCTTGCAAAGTGTTATTCCATTATTTATCTCGTATCTCAAGTGAGGAAAGTCCGACCAAGTTTTAATATGATGTGCATTTATCTTATAGCGCGATTTACAATTAGGCCATCTACAACAGAATTTATCTCTCTTGTAAACGTCTTTTCTCCATTTTTTATAAACCGGGTCATTAAAGTTTCTTTTCATTTTTAAATGCTTCCAAATCACTATACACCATATTGGCCACTAACTTCTTAAAATCATACTGCGGCTGCCAACCAAGAGTCTCTTTAGCTTTAGTAGAATCTCCTTTCAGAAATTCTACCTCGCAAGGCCTGTAAAAGGCGGGATCAATCATTATATAGTCATTATAATCCAGATCGAATAATTGAAAAGCCTCTTTTAAGAAATCTTTGACACTGTGGGTTTTTCCTGTTGCGATGACATAATCATCGGGTTTGTCGTGATTTAGTATCATATGCATAGATTTCACATAATCCTCAGCATGACCCCAATCCCTGTAAGCGTTAATATTACCTAGTCTTAATTTTTCGTCTTTATTAATAAGGCCATTAATCAATTTTGATAAATATATAGTGATTTTTCTTGTGACAAAATTGGATCCTCTGCGAGGACTTTCGTGATTAAATAGTATACCGCTACAACCAAACAAGTCGTAAGAGTGTCTATAGATATGCACCATGTGATGCGAGCATAATTTAGAACACGCATATGGGCTCTGCGGAAGCATAGGTGTTTGCTCATTTTGATATTTCCCCCCTTCTGCATCAACCAAATAATTTCGCCCAAACATCTCACTTGTGCTAGCTTGGTAGAATCTAGTGTGTGGAGAATGCAATCTAATAGATTCTAAGACATTTGTGACACCTACGGCATTTATTTCAAACGTAGTTGTAGGCTGTTTAAAACTGGTTCCTACATGACTCTGTGCAGCTAGATTATAAAACTCATCAGGCTGATACTCTTTTAGTGTGGAACCACAATCTGAAGGATCTGTCAAATCGAACTCATTAAGAATAAAATTGGTATGCTGCAAAAAAGAACCTATCCTGCTAGTATTATTATTGCTAGATCTTCTGTGTAGACCTACTACCCTGTATCCTAGTTCTAGTAGATACTCTGCCAGATATGATCCGTCTTGTCCTGTAATCCCGCTTACTAAAGCTGTTTTCATAATATTATTCCTGGTTTTCTGGTAATAGAAACGGCTGGTCTACTCCCTTGTCTTCATAGGTGTGTAAACGTGACAACTTCTCTTTAAAGCCTTTGGATGCCATATTAAGAATTTCCATTTCTTTGCCTTGCTTTTCTCTTAGCTGTTCATCTTCTAACATACGTATTAATCCTACCCAACTACTCTTTCCATCTTCAATCCTTTTGATTCTCTGTTCCCTAGTAGCTTTTAGGTCTTTACTTATCTTTTGTTGTTCGGACAATAATTTGGTATATTCATTAGTATAGTTAGCAATGCTGTTTCTTGCAAAACTCAACTGGGTTTCTAAATTGGCCAACTTGTTAAGATCTCTATCTGCCTCTTTCAATTCATACTCAGCATCTACTTGTCTCTGTAGTTTCTCAGTTTCACTAATATGGCGTTTGCGTTCTTTCATACTCCTATTAATAAGGATGTCTATGGTGATAAATTGTTTTATTTGTAATTCTTCTGCAGGAAGTACGTCTTCCCTGAACTGTTTGATAAGACCAATCCATGTATTTTCAAAATATGATAGTTCACCAGTGGTTTCGTCAAACTGTTTTACTATTTCACTCCAGAAGGTTTTACTATGTAGTTTAGATCTAAGGAACTCTATCTGTTTATCGTATTCTCCTGAGAGTAAGCGGTTTTTATCTATATATTTTTTAATAGGGCCAGTTGTACGGTTTAGGTGGGAAGATATGTCTTCTATAGATAATTCGTCTATATTATCCTTTATGTACTGTTCTTCCTCTAGGCTTAATTGGCCTCTTTTTTTAGGGATTTTTGATTTAGACATTTAAAGTTCTCTATAAGGGATTCAATATACTTCTGTAATTTAACTACTTCAGATTTAGGTACTTTGGCTCCATGTTTAAGTTTAAGGTAGGCTTCTCTATGTTGGGATTCTACATTTTCGTCTAGAAATTCTATAATCTCTTTATTTTCTAGGTTTTGCAGGAATGAGTCCTTTGCGAGGGAAGATGTAATATTCTGATTTTCAGATATATACTGTGGTTGCATTATGTTCTTCTTGGCGTCATTACGATTAAACCAAGAGGCATATAGTTCACAGTTTAGTTTATCTTTGTGTTCTAGGCATTGATTATCAGATTTAGCATAATGCTTATCGAATAATGGACAAGATTGACAGGGTTTATCTGGACGTTGATAATTATTACGCTTGTAATTAAATAGACGATTTCTAACGTGTGTCCAAAGAAAGTTCTCTAAAGGTCTGCCTTTATCGTAATTTTGCAAGCCTTCTATAGCGAATATAGCTGCTTGCTGTTTCATGTCTTCTATTTCGTGATATCCAAATTTGAATTTTATGGCCAATCTTTTTGTGATATTTTCGAGTGCTTCCAGAAACTCTTTCTCGCAGACACCATTTAAGTAAGAATCTTTATTGTGTTTTTTCTCTTTCGTGAGAGATTGATTCTTGGTCGGATTCTTCTGTGTCTTCTTGGGAGCTTTCTGTTTGTTCCTCGTTATCTTCGTCTGTTTCGTTGCTTTTGTTTTTTTGGTCATTTAGTAGTTCATTTATGGATGCGGTGGATTTAGCTTCCAAATCTAGTGATACATCTAAGTCTTTGGAGGCCTTTGTATGTAGTACTGTTTCTACTGGTGTGCCTTCAAATGGTTGCATTTTTTCTCCTTGCTCAAAGTGATCAATTATTTATTATAGTAACATGTAACTTAAAGTCGTCAATATAATTTACACGAAAAGGATAAAACATGGCTACTTATAAAAAATGGCAAAATTCTGAACTAGAGTTTATTAGACAAAATAAGGACTCCATGAGCGATGTGGAACTAGCAGGTAAATTAACACAAATATCTAATAGTAATGTAACTACAAGCATGATTAGGAGACAAAGGAGAAAATTAGGGATTGTTAAGCCAAAAGGCAGAAGAAAGCAATTTATCTCTATTTCAGATAGTCAGGGCACACCTGTTAGTCAAGATAGTCCTAATCTAGATCCATAATTAGTTCGCAAGCTAAGTGGTCGATGTATGGTATATGACACGAAAGATTAGAGGAATAATCGGCTGATATGTGTGGAATAGTAGGCTATTTAGGAAAAGACAACGCTATACCTTTTTTAATAGAAGGTCTAAAAAGATTAGAATATAGAGGGTATGATAGTGCAGGCATATCCTTTATAAAGAAAAAAGACGGTCAGATAAAAACATTCAAGCAAAGTGGTAGTATAGACGATTTAGATGTTTCTAAGAAATATACCGGAAATATAGGAATAGGTCATACTAGGTGGGCAACACACGGTAAAGCCTGTAAGAGAAATGCTCATCCTCATGTCACATATAATAACTCCCTAGCTTTGGTTCATAATGGAATCATAGAAAACTATAAAGAGATAAAGGATAGTTTGGGAGACAAATATACAATTAATTCAGATACAGATTCTGAAATATTGCTATATCTAATATATGATGTGCTTCAAGGTGTGGGCGATTTATTTAATGCTGTAAAGATAGCTACAGAAAAAGTAGTAGGAGCATATGCTTTTATATTGTTGGATCAGCAAAACCCAGATACATTAGTGTGTGCTAAGAAAGGCAGTAGCTTGTGTATAGGGATTCAAGATAATAACTATTATATAGCCAGCGATGTAAGTGCGTTTAATAAAGATACTCATAATATTATCTCTCTAGAAGATGGTTATATAACCAAGATAAAACAGAACGAAATAGAGCACTATGATAGTAATGTGCAAGACGTTACACAATGTAATCTAGAAAAAGTATATAATTGTGCATATGAGATTACCAAAGAAAATTATTCCAGTTTCATGTTGAAGGAAGTGCATGAGCAGCCGAAGGCTGTTAGTGAATGTCTGTTAGGTAGAATAGATGGCTATAAGATTAAACTGGGCGGTTTTGATAATAAGAAAATGTTTATTAGAGCTAGAAGGATTACACTTTTAGGTTGTGGTTCTAGTTGGCATGCTTGTTTATTGGGTAAGTATTATATAGAAGAGTTAGCTGGAATAGGAATAAATGTAGAATATGCAAGTGAATTTAGATATCGAGATCCTGTTATTGAAAACGGAGATATTGTAATAGGTATATCTCAGTCAGGAGAAACAGCAGATACTATTGCTGCTTTGAGATTAGCGAAAGAAAAAGGTGCTATCACTATAGGAATTTGTAATACTATTAATTCACAAATAAGTAAGATGACAGAGTGTGGGATTTATACCCGATGCGGTATAGAAGTAGGAGTTGCTAGTACTAAAGCTTTTACAAATCAATGTTTATCGTTATTATTGTTGGCGCTAATGATGGATCAAACTACGAATCATACAGATTTACGTAAAAGAAAAAAGATTATAGATAGTATAAAAGATTTACCCATACTAATAACAGAAGCTATTAAAGATTGTGCAGAATTAAGGGAGTTGGCTGAAAGGTTTTATAATAAAAAGAATTGTTTGTTTTTAGGTAGGGGTTATAACTTTCCAATAGCTCTAGAGGGCGCTTTAAAGTTAAAAGAGATATCTTATATACACGCTGAAGGATATCCAGCAGCAGAAATGAAACATGGTCCTATCGCTTTAGTTGATAATAAGATGCCTGTAGTAATAATAGCGAACCATAGTAAAGAATATAATAAGATTTTAAATAATAAGATGGAGATAGAGTCTAGGGGCGGTCAGGTTATAGCCATATTGAATCATGACAACGAAGACAATATAGGAAAGTATAATATAAAGGTACCATCATGCGATGACATAATTACTCCATTTATGTCTTTAGTTCCATTACAGCTATTCGCTTTGCATTGTGCGGAAGGTCGAGGATGTAATGTTGACAAACCAAGAAATTTAGCAAAGAGTGTTACTGTGGAATGAATATAATTATACTTAACAAAGACACAGATGAAAACTATATAAAAGGATACATGGAATGTATTAGCGTTTTAAATAATTCAGATTGTGTTGTGCAAGATGTTGAGGCTGTAAGAGATGTTGTGGCGCGTAGAAGAAATATAATTACCTATTTAGGAATAGAAGAAGATCGTGTAGTAGCTACGGCTACAATAGTATTGGAAGTTAAATTAAGATACAATAAGATGTGCTGTCATATAGAAGATGTTGCTACAAAATTAGAAGACAGAGGCAAAGGCTATGGAAAGCAAATTGTAGAACATTGTATTAAGGGTGCGAAAGATAATAACTGCTACAAGGTAAAGCTTAACTGCGAAGAACACTTGATTCCTTTTTATAGCTCCTTAGGATTCGAGCATCATGAGGCTCATATGTATCAATAATAGATCATGTAAGAACTATGAAGATAATAGCGCTTTTTGTCCAGGCTGAAAGTTGATATCGTTATCTGTGATTGCTATGCCTTGTCTGATGTTTTTGGTCACTTGAGAACTACCATCATCATAAAAAGGAATAAAATTAAGATATGCCTGATCTGGTTTATAGAATTTTTCATATACTTCAGATACAGTCAATGGAAAATCTCTACTTCTCTCATAAAGAATTTGATCTACTGGAATACTTTGGTGCGTAGCTCCAAAAACAATAACATTAAAGTTTTCTGGGGAAACATCGTCGATATAGTTGGTTGTTGTGGTTCTATAAATACTATCTATTCCATAAAAACTTTGATTGCTCGTGTAAAGTATAGCTTTTCCGGTATGTATGTAATATGAATTATTCATGATGTTTTTGGAACCTTAAAAGTAACACTGCCTTGTTTCACGGGGAAACCATTGTTTACATGTAAAAGCAAATTGTTCTGAACTTCAGAACCACCAACAGAGCTAGTTATAGCAGGTAAGGCACTAATACTTGCTATGCTTGCTGAGAAGGTGGGAGCTCCAGCTCCTACAGCAGTACCACATGTAGGTCCGCTTCCTGGATTACTATTCATTGCACATTGTACTTTATTCCACGGAATGTCGCCACGATGTGGATTTATCATCTCCTGTCCCGCATCGCTATCTAGAGGAACTATAAAGAAGTTCCACAGACCGGGAAGAATAATTCCTCTACTGCTACCTCCATTCTTCTGCCATCCCTCTTTTCCTGCTTTCAGTACTTTTTTCAAAGAATCTCCGATCCACTTGGTAATTGAATTTCTATTGCCGTCCAAAGCCTCACTTGGAAAATCAAAGCCCCACTGACCTCCGCTTTTTGAGAACGTGCCCTTCTCAATGATTGATTTTATAATCGTATGAGTGTCTGTTCCCTGCGAGAAACCCATTCTCTTACCCACCTGATCAAACATCACTTTGGCTGCCTCGCTGATTCCGTCTTTGAGAATTTCGTTAGCAACTCTGGCGCCCGTCTGTGCTTGCTGGTTTCGTAGTGCTACCAAAATACTCGGAGTGAAGGCCTCCATATCTATTGACCATTCTACTGTCTCTTCCTCTACAGAGCATTTTTCTTCAGGAGCAGGACAGCAAACATTAAAAAAGCTTCTAGAGTATTCACTAGCAGTACAATTTCCGTTTTCGTCAAATCCACTAGAAACAAAACTGTCTAGCATTATAGTGCTTCCATCACTGCAAGTTGCAGTTACAACCATAAAAGCAGGATATCCTGCACAGTAAGCGCTACTAGTAACAGTAATGTTTCCATTGCTGGATATAGAGCCTGCTCCGTAATTTAAATTATTAGTGTCAGACGGAGTTCCTACTTCGTCTATAGAAAAAGAACCACCGCACGAAGTTTGCTCTTCACTACAGACAGTTTTTTCTGTTGTATACGAACAAGTTATAGCACCAGCACCCCCACCTCCTGCTCCGTTATTTCCGGTTGGATTAGGGCTACCAAAATTAGGACCAAAATAAGGAGGATGAGGAGATGAGTATGGCATATTTGTTTCAACTTTCTAAAAATTAAGGAGCACCAAGCGAAATAGAATTTACAACAGTATATTTAAAACGTTCATGAAGAACGTTTTTAGAAACATAAACATCTCTTATTGTTCTAGGGATAGGGGTGTGTATTAGGTATGGATCTTTGCTTGCTCTAGCAATTAAACCAATAGGAGGATCCGAATAACTATTATCCAAAAGTGTTTGGTCGTCGAATTCTACAGTAGCAAAAGGATAGGCTTTAGGGTCGTGATTTATTTCTGTTAAAGTATTTGCGGAAAAGGTTTGATATCCTATTCCTGCATTGGTCATAGTAACGCCCACAATAGCAAAAATGTTATGAGAAACAAATTGAGCAGAGTTATTGCCTGCCTTATCGGAAACATATATTCCATTAAGATCTGTAGAGTATGACGGTACTGATCCAACTTCAAAAGAGGAAATACTGCCATTAGAGCCTGTAGCAGTAACGTATATGTTTCCTATTCCTTTGTTGTTGTCATTATAGACAGTAAGAGCCTCATTTATAACATATCCAGAACCTGAAGAATTCTTCGTAAAAGTATCTGAATACATTTGAAATACTGGTATTCCGGACGCTCTATATCCTGATGGATGCTCTGGTTGAGGAAATACTAAAGAACTTTCTTTAGGATAGTTAAAGCCTACACTTTCTATTAGTGTAGATAGAATGCCTACATATTGAGGATTAACATAAATGTTTTCATATTTATAGTATTCATCAAAATTCTCTGGTTCTCTAGCATGTAAGCCAGAAAATTGCTTGCGTCTATTAAAACCTTCTACTGAAAATGAATTGCTCGTGTCAGCCATAATTAAACTCTTCAAAATGTAAAGTTCTAGTTTCTATTTCTTCTGCTTCGTCTTTTGAGGTATAAACTAATTGATTATCAAGTAAAGAACATTTGTAAACATCTTGATTAAGTGTATTTGTTATTCTTTTATGCAAGGAAAAGTCTTCATTTAATAATACGCTAAATGCATTTTTATCTACATCCTCTCCTGTTAAGATGTACTTGTCTGTGTTGTATATTCTGTTTATTTTAAGTATATGTCTAAAGCCTAAAGAATCAAAATCTATCAGGGAACCATCAGGAATTTGTAATTTTGCATTTTTAAATCCTGTTTGTCTGATTAGAAATTCATTGTTTATTAATGTTCCAGTGAAACACTGCTTTATTATTTTAAAAGTGTCTAGATCAAAATTAGCAAAAGTAGAATCTGTAGCTTGCATGCTGACCAAATAATAAACAATTGGATGATTGCCTCCTAAACAGAATCCTGCGTTCCAAAATAATGTACTTGGATTTTCTGGATATGTGTGAGGATTACACTCTATTATAGAGGATCCATATTTAGCGTGGTATCTGACTGTTTGTACTATTCTAGTTTCTTGAGATTCTAAGTCTTTCCAGTAAACTTTCCAGGGTCTAGCAGCATAGTATCCATGATAGTAAAAATTATTAACTTTGTCGCTATGACAATATAGCATGTAGTTACTATTTTGAGAACGATATAAGAATGGTTGGCTGCTATTAATCATGTATCGACTTCTTTTTATAAAGATGCATAGTTGATGATAGTTACAAAAGTAAATACACCGAATAAAATCTATACAAATAAAGCATCTCGGTATGTCGTCGATGAAAATAAAACATAAATAGTAACTGGCTAATAAACTGGCCAATTATATATGGTGGCGCTTATTTTGTATATACCACCCCGCGATTTTTCATACCGATACCCCGTTTATCTTACGTTTATAAAAACCCCCCTACCATAAGTGCTTGATAGGACAGTACTTACATGTTTTCCAACCCCACGGCTAGTCCTTTTGAGGGGTATACGAAAAAAAATCTATTTTGTTGTAAAGTTTCCGCCTGGACAAGCCGATATTATATATAGGTAACAATAACACACGGAGAAATACAATGTTGACAATCGCCACACTACTAAGTATGTTCGTAGGATACGAGGGATATGATAACGGCAAGCTGTACATAGGTACATATACTAGCACGTGTGAATATGGGTGGGTTATAACAGATAGCGAAATTTATCTCGATACAATCTATGAAAAAAAATAAAATTTTATTAATATTATCTCTTGACAAATACCGATAGTATGTATATACTTGAAATATAACAAGTAAACAAATTAGAAAGAATTAAAAATGTTAAACACTTCAAAAAATTTCGAAATAACTTATTCCACCGATTGCTGCGGATATCCTTGCCATTCAGATCAGGACATCTGCCCAGAATGTTTAGAACATTGTGAAGTAATCGAAGATCGTATTGACTACGATTGTTCCGAAGCTGTTCACGCTGCTCAGGGATTAGATTATTTTTGCGGTTGATGTAAATAATAAAATTTGGTACACTTTTGATACACTTACCACGGAGAATTTTCTATGTTGAATATAAATGCAGAACTATTGATTGCAGCACTTGAAAACGAAGGCTGTATTGAGCCTTGCGATGAAAGCAATTCACATCCGCTTGATTGGTGTGAAGTGACCGGAGTAGATTTGTGCAATGAAATTTATTCAGATGTTGAGGAGGTGTGCTGATGCCGGAATGGTTATTGGGTATGATGTATGTAATAATGTTTGCTTGCCTATTTGGTAATTTTGTTTTTAGGGAATACGAATGAGAAAAATAATTACAGTCGAAGCCGGAAGTGTATGGGAAAGAAAAAAGGGACACGGATGGCTTCGGAAGGTTGTAAGTATGTACACTTATGAAGGAATCGAATGGTGCAAGTACAGGCAGGACTATGGTGATGGATGGGAAACGGAAAACATCGAAACGGTAGCAGGTATATTTAAATTTGATACCAACATGCACGCATGTACAGTAGATGCGATGAAACGATGGGGCAATAAAGTAAGCGTAAACCCTTGTCTGTAAAGGACTTAGGCACAAAACGTGCCGCCGGACCCTACCTAAGAGGGGGTAGTACTATAATGAGACAACGACTGCCATATATACTGTACATAGGTATACAATGTAGCATAATGCATTGCATTTTGCAAATATCGTAGCATTTTGCACACGATGTCTTATAATGAGAATACAAATATCCCTATATTTATAGTGTTAAAATAATTTCACGAATGGCACAGCAATTGCACTATATATAAGTATAAGAAACAAACAAATTAACTAGAAAGAATTTAAAATGTTAAACTTAATTATTACTTCCGATTGTTGTGGTTCCGATGTTGTTCTTGAAGATATTTGCACTGCTTGCGGAGAGCATTGCGAAGTTATCCGAGAGGAGGTTTCAGAATAAATAACTCTTGACAAGCTAAAGTTCACAGTATAAAATTGCCGATATAATTACCAGACGATTTCACACACACTAAAAAGGAATAATACAATGGAGACTAAAGTAAAAGCAGAAGTTTGTAACCGAGCAGCAGCACGATTCAAAAACGATAAGATTAAGACTCAGGCATACACAGACGAAGTATCAAAGCAAATTGTTGAAGCAGGGGATTCTACCGCTATCGGACGTATGGGAGAATATCTTGTAATGGAACAATTAGAGGATTTAGGATTCAAAGTAAAATTACTAAGCGGCACTGATTCTTGTGATCTAAAGGTAAAAATAGGACAAAGCTGGAAACGTGTAGAAGTGAAAACTTCAACAGTTGGACATAACACAACAATGAGAAAAGACGGAACTAGAAGCAAAAAGTATTCTTTCAATGCAATAAAAACCGAATTATTTGATATGGTTGTTTTTGTGTTCGTAGATTATGATAAGACAGTTATTAAAGTAGGAGGTACGGAGGCTAGAAAGTTTGTAAACTTATGGGGATCGGATGCCATGAACGGAAAAATTATTGTTTTCCCTGAAAACTATCGACACTGTAAAGAATTTGGTCGGGAAGTTCTTCTTGACATCAACAAGAAAAATGTTAGACTATCACTCAAATAAGGAGAAAAAATGACAGATCGAGAATATTACAACTGTGTGTTTCCTGTTAGTCGGCCTAACGTATGGTCGT